>Ga0076028_124_pt1 | contig 5314 bp, 9 predicted proteins | sample RifGroB1_FD_68105 | JGI IMG/M metagenome (GOLD analysis project Ga0076028, IMG submission 68105) | Parcubacteria (Giovannonibacteria) bacterium GW2011_GWB1_43_13 | reverse complement strand
TTTATTAGTTAATAACATTATTCTTCGACCGTAAACGGCAACACCATACCGGCTTCGATGTGCTCAAGAATGTGGCAGTGCGCTACCCATACACCGGGGTTTGATATATCGACCAGAATATCCAGATATTCGCCGGCTGGTACATTGACCGTATCTTTCCATACCAGATTGGTTTGGGGTACGCCATTTTTATTCAGCACCAAGAATCGCTGGCCGTGGAAGTGAATCGGGTGTTGCATGGGGTGCGCGGAGTTACCGTCGTTCTCGATGCGGATTTTCACTTTGTCTCCCACCTTAAACTTCCAATCAATGTCCATGTTTGCATTGCCAGAATCCTGATCGATAATCTTCCACGTTACCATGTCCGTGTTGGACATCGCGTTCATGCCCGCGTTGTCGGAATCGTCCCATTCAATGCCGCCTTCAGGTATACCTCCCATCATCCTACCTCCGCCCATACCGGACGGCATTCCGTGACTACCATTGTTCATCATGCCCGTACCACCAATCATGTCGAGCGAGAGTTTTATGCGCTTGTCAGTTGCTTTGGTGAAAAAAGGACGAAACGGATCGATGATTTTTATAGCTTCGACATTATCACGGAGTTTTTGGAATATATCCGCATTCGTGGAAGCAACAGACTCCTCCGAAACAATAATTCTTCCAAGACGTGTCGTTCCGAGAGGGGTCTTGTTTTGAATTTCGTATTCGCCCGGCGCATCAAAGCGAGCCTCGATGACTGCGCGTTCGGAAGGAGTGATGAGTACCGCATCTTTCCATTCCTCGCGCTCATACGCGCCATTGTCTCCACCGACGAGCTTCATCTTTGATCTCTCGATGGCAAGGTTAAACGGCCGGACACTCGCGCTGTTAGTGAAGTAAAAACGAATCACCTCGCCTTTCTTGACTGAGAGGGTGTAATCGGTCTCGCCGTTTACGAGCATGACATTCCCAAAACGTCCCATGAGCGCGCGATCCGAGCCGTCTTTGTAGAACGGGGCGATTTTGCCGTTCTCGATTAAAATATCGTCCAGAAAAATAGCTACTTCGCGGTCAACCTTGTTCCAGTAGGTCGGACTTTCCGGCGTTACCACAAAGTTTCCATAGAGGCCAAGCTCGATGGCGTAGTCATCGCGCATATGCGGGTGATACCAATACACGCCCGCGTCGGGGAATCAGGAACGCCGTCAAAGGCATTTTTCATGCGTACCCCGTGAGAATGAATGGTATTCTCCACGTCCGTGTCGTTTTTGAAATTAACGGTTACCGTGGCTCCTTGTGCGATCTTCAAAGTCGGTCCCGGAATAGAACCATTGTAGGCGAGCATTCGCACTTCTGTGTTGCCGATTTTTTTCTTAACAAAGCTCGCGGTAAGGTTAAATGTGTCTCCATCCTTGAGTTCTATTACCTCTGTTTTCTCGGCGGACGGCAATCCCTTAATGCTGGTTGAAAATGTCTGACCTAAAGCAGTGCCATTGTTTGATACAAAAATACCTCCGACAATTGCTACCGTTATCGCGAGTATACTGATGAGTAATGGTTTATTTTTCATAGGTTATTTTGAGTTATTGATAATGGTTTGAATGATTTTATCAATTTCTTTTGGTCGCTCTCCTAAATCGGCTTGTGGAAAAAATTGCGGCAAAACAATCGGGCGCATGCCAGAAATAACCGTCTGCCCGTCTTTCGTATACACGTTTATCTTACACGGTAAGCAAAGACCGATCTTGATATCAATATTCAAAAACTCGTTGGCAAACTTTGCGTTGCAAAATTCAACGATCTTAAACGGCTCTCGTTCAAAACCTTTCTCGGCTAAAGTTTCTTGCACATCATGAATATACAAAACCCGCATACCAGCTTTGGCAATTTCGTCTTGCACGCTTAAAATCGCTTCGTCAAAAGTTTTTGTTGTGGTTGTGGTGTAATCGAATTCCATAATTTTTTTTAAAATGTTAAAACTTTATCGCTTTCCTTAACTAAGTTTGCCAAATCACTCATGTGCCCCTCAACAATTTTATCAATCAATTTTTCGTGGCTTATGCCGCAAACTTTGAGACAGGTGGAACAGGCGACAAAAGAAACATTTTTTGCGAGCAACTTTTTCGTCAGCTCTTCCAAATTATATTCCTTTCCTTTCGCATCTTGATTTTCCTTGCCAACATCCACGCCATCTTCCAAGAGAAAAATTTTAACTCTTGCATCTTGGTTTAATAATTCATCGGCAAGCCGTAGTGCGTTCCACGCCTTATCGTTTTTGTAGGGAAGCTCGTTGATGATAATGGTGATTGTTTGCATATTGTTAAAATTGTTCTAATAGTTTGCCGTCGGTCTCCAGTTGTTCCTTGAGAGCTTTTCTTAAAGCGTTATAAGCCACGAGAATCTTTGGATTGGCGAGGGAATACAGAATCGCGACACCATCCCGTCGAGTTTTAACGATATTTTGTTGGCGCATCAAACTCAAGTGTTGGGAAAGATTGGCTTTCGTAATGCCAAGTTTTTCAGCTAATTCAGAAACGCCCATTTCCTTTTCATCACGAAGCAAGTCAATGATCTCCAGTCTCTTGGGATGGGACAGGGTTTTGCAGATCTTTGCATGAAGTTCAAAGATTCTTTTGTCCAGATGGTTTTTATCAGTCATAATTATCTATTTGCAGAGTTTCGCATATATGATATATTGTAAGTATATGAAATTAAAGATTCCTTGTCAAACTTTTCTGTGGTACATTTCGCAAAGCGAAATACGAAATTCGGCGGCGAAACCCCCCAGTCCGAAACCCGCCCGCATTCCTCCTACGTGGTGCAGGTTAATGGCCGAAGTTGGAACTGCTAAAAGCGTAGGATCCTCAACAATCTATAGCGATTTATAAAACAGAAACTCCGTCCTTGCCGCAACAGTGGCTTGGACGGAGTTCGAACCGATGACCGAGACGTTAGGCAGCAGCTTTTTCGGCGTCCGCGAGGGCAAAGTCCACCGCCTTGTACTTGATAATGAGTCCGCGGTCGCTCTTGATGCCCTCGAAAGACAGGAGCCAAAAGTTGTTGCCCTCGTAGAAAATGTTTTCCACGGTGTATTTCTTTCCCCTTTCGATTCGGAAATCAGTACCCGTATCGGTAGAGAAATGCCACGGTGACGGTCCGCCAAGCACGTTGCTGTGCGAACTCGCGAAGTTAGGCGCCACGACGTCTCCGGGCTTGAACCGAGGCATCGCGCCGTCGATCCGGGCACGAATTGCGCCACCGACCATATTGATGCGCTGCGTATCGGCGTCAGAGTCGGTCTCGTAACAACCCGGGTGTTCTTTGCACCATCGCACCTGTCCTTGCAGGCAAGCCTTGAGAAGCAGGCGGTCAAGTTCGTAGTGCCCGACTTGCTCGGGATCGTACGGATTACGTTCGGTGAGCATCTGACTCTCCCTAAAAAGCCGCGAAGCGGCGTTGCAACTAACGGGACACTATCACAAAAACATAGAACCGCCAGTATATTCATAATCCTCAATCTCTTTTCTAGAAATCGCAGATTTGCGACCCCAGAGGACTAGACGATGTTGGAACCATCAAAAATGCCGTAGCTGACGGATGGAATCTAGAAAATCACACTGGAATCCTCTTCTGTGCCCGGGACAGGACTTGCACCTGCACGCCCTTACGGGCACTACCACCTCAAGGTAGCTCGTATACTAAGTTTCGACACCCGGGCATTACAACCTCTCGCCAACTATAGCTAACATCTTGTCTATTTTCAATCTTTTTCTTGAAAGGAAAATGGCATTCCGAGAATAGTACATTTTTCTTAGCAATTTCAACGAGTCAGCTTTCGCATATTTAAGCTGTTGTAGGATGTGTCTTCCATCCATAGTTATATGACCCCGGATACCGATTCTTTTATGTATCTCCTGTCTAAGCCAATTAATGTGTGGGGGACTCGCCGACACGAAGCACGTGTAGAACATAAAACTCGATTTCCATCGCTTATCCCAATACGAAAAGGTGCAACCATCTCCGTCGAAAGAACCGCGAAGAAAATCAAAGAAATACTGTGGGGGAACCTGTATCTCTCCGATTGATTTGGACTTGTTGGGCATCAAGCCGATGCTCATAAGAAATTTGTAAAAAAGGACATCGCTAAACTGGGTTACAAAGTAAGATTTCTTTTTTGATGAGCTATTCGCTTTCTTACCGATATGTATCTTTATGTCTAAAGACTCTTGGAACAGCTGGATCAACTCAAGATCTTTGGATGTGAAATTAATATGCCTCCCATCGGGAGAAAGGTTTCCATCAGAAACCATGAGGCCAATCGCATATGCAAAACGAGGAGACCACTGTATTTTCACTTGTCCCTTCGGCTTGGGCCCTCTCTTCCCCATGCACACACTGTAGCATGTCTCAAGTACATAGCGTATACCAATTGTTGATAAATAAAAAAACGCTTTACTCCGCTTTTTTGTCTTTTCCAACGGCCGCTACCTCTTTTGCTTCCGGCACAGACTCTTCTGCCTCATTCGCCTTGTCCTCCACTTCTGCAGAAGCGGTCGTCGTGCCCATCATCCGCGTGCGACGAAGTTGTCGTCGAGATTCGCGCGCAACCTTGTCTCGAATGTAATATAGCTTGGCGCGACGTACGCGACTACGCTTTATTATCTCTATTTTGTCTATCATCGGAGAGTAGATCGGAAATATTTTCTCGACACCGACACCGCTTGCAACGCGGCGCACGGTGAACGTAGCGCCTGCTTCCGTGCCATGCTTTCTAGCTAAAACCAGACCCTCGAAGGCCTGTAGGCGGAATTTACCTTTTTCCTCTATTTTCTGGAATACACGTACAGTGTCGCCCGGGCGAAGGTCGAGATTCTTTCGCGTTTCCATATCAACTGGTGATGTCTTTATTTTTGTTACGTCCGCCATACATTGTGTCGCGGCACTATACCACTCGACACTCTAGAAAACAATCTCAAACGAATCGTGTGTGCCGATTGGTTCTTGCCACTCTACATCCACGCGAGTGACGCGCGCAAGGAATGGCCCTTTATTGAGACATGCGATGAGTTTCTCCAAGTTGTCATGTTGCCCCTGCGCCACTACTTCAGTCGTGAAGTCGGGCATATTGCGAACGTACCCCGTGAGTGAAAGGCGCCGTGCATGCCTACACACAAAATCGCGGAACATAACCAGTTGCACTTTCCCGTGTACCCGACAATTTATTTCCCCGATTTCCATTGTGCGCGCTGTAGGACTCGAACCTACGGCCTGCTGAGTGTAAATCAGCTGCTCTACCAACTGAGCTAAGCGCGCATGTGCCCCCGCGAGGAAT
>Ga0076028_125_pt1 | contig 5715 bp, 4 predicted proteins | sample RifGroB1_FD_68105 | JGI IMG/M metagenome (GOLD analysis project Ga0076028, IMG submission 68105) | Parcubacteria (Giovannonibacteria) bacterium GW2011_GWB1_43_13 | reverse complement strand
GAGCTGGTGGCGATGACCGTGCCGTCAAAATCATTGTTAATGCCGAGAGAATTAGAGGAAACTACTGGTTTAGTAGTACTTAATGTGAAATTCGCGCTGGTTGAAGAAGCGGTGTTAAGTATGGCTTCGCCATCGTCAACGGTTGCTCTGATTTTAGCGGTCGTGGAATAAACTTCCGGTATCTGTCCGACTGCGTTCCAATAAGCGGTGTATGAAGAATAAGAGCCGGTGGAAACGGATTTTTTGAGATAATCACCCAGCCAGACATCCGAACCTTCGGCGGTCGTAATGGTGGAAGTGGCGATAGCTGTCCAAACAGTGCTAGTTGAATATTCAAACTTAATTTTAGCGTAATTGGCTCCGGGGCTGGCATTATCCGATAAATTAGTATCCGTATCCCTGACGCTATAATTAATCTTCACCTTGCCCCAATTGTTGTCAGTAGTGGTGGCGATTTGCAAAGTAGTAATCTGCGCCTGAAACTCTGGCGTGTTGTTCCAACTGGCGGTGGAAGAAGCAACGGTATCGGCGATGTTGTTGTAAGCGTCGCGAACGCGAACATTGATTTTCTCGGTCCGGCTTCCAAAAGTCCAAGTCCAAGATGTGCTGGTCGCTTGAGCGATGGTCATGCCCGAGCCGAGAGAGTTAGGCGTGGAAGTAGAAACAATTCCTCCGCCAGAATCAGCCCCATACCACACAGTCGGCGAAGTGCCGGTGGCAAACTGGACATACACGGTCTCCGAAGAAGAATCACCAGTAATGTTTTGCAAAGTTAGCGTGGCGGTGGAGCTGGTGGCGATGACCGTTCCTGAAGTGCCGTTGATTTTGAGAGAGTTGGAGGAGACAACGGGTTTAGTACTGCTCAAAAGGAAGCCGCTTGAAGTGGAGCTGGTGGTGTTGAAAATCGCTTCATTGTCGTTGATGGTTAGGCGAACTTGGGCGCTAGCGGAATAAAGCTCGGCGGGCGGAGTCCAGTAAGCGGTGTAAGCAAGATAAGTGGAAGTTGCAACTTGAGTCGTGGTGGCGTTGCCGTAAGTGGTGTAAGTGCTGTATCCGCCGCCTGAAGGAGCCGCGGCCCAACTCAAACTAGTGGTGGCGATGGTGTTCCAGCCCGACCCGACATTGTATTCAAATAAAGGAGAAACATAGTTGGCGGTATTGGCGCCCAAGTCGGTGTCCGTATCTCTGATACTGAAATTAATTTGCGCCTTGCCCCAGTTGTTATCAGTAGTGGTAGCGATTTGCAGAGCGGTAATCTGCGATTGAAACTCCGGCGTATTATTCCAGCTCGCTGTTGAGCTGGCGGTGGTATCGGCGATATTGTTGTAGCCGTCGCGAACACGGACATGTATTGTTTCCGTTCTTGAAGTAAGCGTCCATGACCAGGAAATAGAATTAAAATTATCAATTGTCATTCCCGAGCCAAAAGCAGATGGCGAATTAACATCTCCGCCGGCAGTCAAAGCGCCGGTACTGCTGGCTCCATACCAGATAGTTGGAGTAATTGTCGGGCTAGTGCTGCTACCGAATTGGATATATAAAATTTCATTGGAATCGCCGGTGATGTTTTGCAAAGTTAGAGTGGCGGTGGAGCTGGTGGCGATGACCGTGCCGTCAAAATCATTGTTAATGCCGAGAGAATTAGAGGAAACTACTGGTTTAGTGGAATTTAAAACCGCAATAGTGCTGGTTGCGTCCACTGCCGCGTTTGCCGGCTTGTCGCCGTCGCTGATAGTAACTTTGATTAAAGCATTGGTGGAATATAAATTAGAAATCTGGCTTTGCGCATCCCACATCGCGCTGTAAGTCGCCCAAGCGCTATTGGAGAAAGCCGGCGTGCTAGTTGAAGTTTTAGCGTCAAGGTCACTCGCGGCCAAATATGTCTGCGAAATACTTGTCCAAGTGGCGCCGCTTGAAGTGCTGTAAGAAAAAGATGGTGTTACCCAACCACCAGCCGGCATCACCGTTAAGTCCTTAACCTTATATTGAATTTTCACTTTTCCCCAATCAGCGTCCGTAGTCGTGGCAATCTGTGAAACCGAAACACCGTTCACCCCGAATGTCGGGTCAAATTCTCCGGCCTCGCCAAATTTCCAATTTGTATTATTCAAAGAATCATCACAGCCATCCAAGCAATTCATGCTTGTCCCGTTGATATTGTTGGAATCCTTAACATCCAAATTAGACATTGTTCGCGTCCCTTGAGCGTCTATTTTCCACTGCGTCCCATCCGAACTGCTGCGCAAAAGCAATTTTCCGGTTGAAGTGCCGGTTAATGTTAAAGCACTGGCAATAGTCGTTGTCGCCGAAGCTGGAAAAGCTAAAGTGCTCGTCGCTGTGGAATTTTTCGTCAAATTATAAAAAGTGTTGGCACCGGAAATGGTCTGTGTCGCGCCGCCGCCGCCGTTAAAATTCACCGTGCTTGTGCCGGCGGAAAAAGCGCTTCCCGCGTTTGGCCAGTTGCCACTGATGTTTATTGTCGCGCCGCCGCCGTTCAACGTCCCGCTGGTGAAAGTCAGATTGCCGGCAATGCTAACAGTGCCGCCCGCGTTCAACGCGCCGGTTTTATTAATACTCAAATTATTCAACGTCAAACCGCTTCCGCCGTTCAAAGCCGCGTCCGCCGCCCCGTTCATTGTTAGTGTTCCGCTATTGTGAGAAAATGTCCCGCCACTATACACAACATCTCCGGCGACATTAAAACTTCCGGCTCCTGATGGCGCGGTGAAAGTTCCTAAAACAACATCCAATCCTCCTGCTAAAGTTAAACTGCTTGGCGCCGCGAATGTCGCTTTAGTCGCATTGGCATCATTAACCTTTAAACTATAATAATCTGTTGTGCCAAAGTCCTTGATATTCAAAGTTTCCGCGATATTCCGTCCCGCATACTCCACTGTTCCGGAATTAACATCCATTCCATTAGTCACGGTAAAAGTTTCATTCCCCTGCAAACGCAAGGTGCCGGCATTGGAAAATGTCGGCGGCGTAAAATTAAATCCGGCCAGTGATAAAATTCCGCTGGAAATTGTCGTAGTGGCGGAAAGAGCCGCGGGCAGAGAAAAAACAGAAGCCGCCCCGCCATTAATCGTCAAACTTTTATAACTATAATTCTTTAAGGTATACGGTCCGGCAGCGCCGGTGTAAGTTACGGTACTTCCCGTATTTATTTGCGGATACCCGGTATAGGCAGTGATGGTTTCTCCTCCTTGCAGTTGCAGATTGCCTCCGCTGTTCACGATAAACTTATTGGTTGAAATATTGATAGTAATATTATATCCATTCAAATCAAACGTCCCGTTGGTGATAGTCAAATCCTGATTGGCGGCGGTCATAGTTACCGCCGCGTCCAATTGCGCCGCTCCGCCGGTTTTATTTACCGTCACATCCCCATCCGGAAACGGTCCCGCCGTACTCAAAAATGTTCCGCTAATAGTTTGCGTTCCCTCACCGAAAATGTTCCGCTAATAGTTTGCGTTCCCTCACCGCTCAAAGTAATAGGAGAGGTGCCTGAAAGATTATCAATAGTACCGTTTGATAGATTCACCGTATAGCTGCCTTTGACGTCAATCGTACCGGTGTTTAAAATAATAATGTCGTCATAGCCGCCCGAGATTGTATCCACCACGGTCAGCGTCAGATTATTCACCGTCATCGTGCCGGTGATGGTGTAAGTGGCGGCGTAGGTGTTGTTGGTGAAAGTGGCGGTGGGAGTGCTTGCCATAGTGATGGTTTGGGTGGTAGCGTTGCCGGAGTTGTAGAACTTGAGGGTGGAGTTAGCGGGAACTGTGGTAGTGCCGGTATTCAAAGTAAAGTTGCCGTTTGTGATGGTAATGGCGGAAGAGCTTCCTGAAAAAGTGCCGTCGTTTTGAGTCCAACCCGAGGTGCCGACGCTTATAGTCACCGCCCCTTGAGTGATAGTGCCGGTATAGCCAGAATCAATTTGTACACCCAAAACATTCACCGTCGCGTCCAGCGTCATACTCGCCGTACTGGTGGCTTCAAAAATAGCGACATCGGCAGAACCCGGCACGCTCGCCCCGCTCGCCCCCCCCGAAGTCGTGGACCAGCTCGCGGTAGTATTCCAATTCCCCGTCCCTACTCTGTATCTATTCGCCGCCTCCGCTCCATTTGCCCCCGCGAAAAACCATACCCCCATCGCCGCCACCACAAACCCCGCCATCGCGACCTTCTTCAACACTATCGCTGTCTGGTGGCCATAATTTGTCTCCCCACGACCTTTGTTCGAAGCGAAGGATCTCAGAGATTCTTCGGTCGCTGACTCCCTCAGAATGACACTACCGGGGTCATATTGTTTCAAAACTGGAAACTTAAAGTTAATTCCTTTATCGCTTTCGACCTTTGTGTTTGTTGTTTTGTCCATGATTTTAAACTATTGACAAGATTTTATGGTTTGATAATATATATTTAATACTTACGAAGAAGACCCTGATGCGGTTTCGTCCGCATTGGGGGCTTTTTCTTTTTGAATCTGTAAGATTGATTTCTGGTTATTTAAATAAGCGATTGGAACGCCTGTTCTTTTAAGAAGAATTGAGCAAAGATTTTCAGTATGAGGCGATAATATTATTCTTAATTTTCTGCGCTCTTTAAGGAACTTTACTAAGCCGGCATAATCGCCATCGCTTGAAACAATAACTGCCTTATCAAATTTGCTTTCATAAGCGTCCCGCGCCGCCTGCAAAACAAGATCGGCATCGCAGTTGCCCTTTGCCTTTCCATTTCCGTCATAAACTACCTCTTTGAAAATCAAAGTAAAACCGCATTCTTGAAGGTATGTGTATAATTCTTTATATTTTGGTATCAATCCGATGAAAATATAGGCTTTCTTCACGCTATATTTTTCAGACAGCCAGATTCTAAACCGCGCGTAATCAAGCATCCAGCCAAAACCAGCAATGCCTTTGTGCAAATTCGCTCCGTCAATATACGCAAAATTGTTTTCTTTTTGAATCATATAAATTATATCTCCGCCGCTAGCGTCCCGTTTAATGGGAATAACGTCATGCTTAAAATATTGATAACCACAAACCCCGCCCCCGCGACCTTCTTCAACACTATCGCTGTCTGGTGGCCATATTTTTCCTCCCCCCGACCTTTGTTGTTTGCTTTTTGCATAAAATTCTCGACCTTTATTTTAATTTTTTGTATGGATAACGCTGTTGACATATTTTTCTAGTCTGCTATACTGACATTGTGATAACACTCTGGCGTGCCTTTGGGTAGCGCCAGATTTTTTTATTTTTATTGTGAAATTTCATTTTTAAGTTTCCGTAAATCAATATATTTTGCCAAATCCAGTAATTCTTCGGCTACATGACCTCTAGTTGACATCACTATAATTCGCTTTCCCGCCCGCTTAATCCTGGTGATTGGGGTGTCAAAATCACTATCGCCGGATATCAAAATTGCCGTATCGTATTTGTCCTTGGTGTCCACCATTTCAAACGCCAGCTCAATATCAAGATTATTTTTCCATTTATAACCGCCTTGGCGTTTCTTAATTTTCTTTATAACTCTTGTGCGAACGATATAACTATTAATATCGAGCATATCTGTAAATTTTTTCTGGCCGATGTTAGATTCATCAACTCCTGTTAAATAAAGCATTTTACATCATCACCGCATTCTTTTTTAAAATATTTCATTAGTTTTTCATAAGAAATTCTCCACCCTAAAGTTCTCTGAGAGTAAAAA
>Ga0076028_126_pt1 | contig 6557 bp, 5 predicted proteins | sample RifGroB1_FD_68105 | JGI IMG/M metagenome (GOLD analysis project Ga0076028, IMG submission 68105) | Parcubacteria (Giovannonibacteria) bacterium GW2011_GWB1_43_13 | reverse complement strand
CCTGCCGGTGCTGTTTCTAAGGCAATTCAAAAGCCCGTTGATTTTTATTCTTTTGGCCGCGAGCGGCGCAGTTTTTTATTTAGGCGAAATAATAGACGGGGCGATTATACTCTTCGTCTTGATTTTCAACGCGATCGTCGGCACGATTCAGGAAGGCAAGGCGCAAAACACCCTCTCGGCGCTGAAAAAATTCACCCAAACTAACGCCACCGTCCTGCGCGACGGAAAAGAAATTATCATCCCCGACGCCGAAGTCGTGCCGGGCGATGTCCTTATTCTCCAAGAGGGCGAAAAGGTGCCGGCGGACGCGCGCGTGATAGAATCGCGCGATTTGACGCTTGACGAAGCGGCGCTCACCGGCGAATCGCATCCTATTCACAAAATAACTGAACTACTTGAACAACCGAATTTGCCCGTGGCCGATCAAAAAAATATGATATTCAAAGGAACATACATAACAGCGGGCAACGGCCGAGCAATCACGGCAACTACCGGCACGAATACGGTCATTGGTAAAATCTCAGAGAAAATCACTCTCATAGAATCGGAAATCCCTCTCAAAGCGAATGTCCGCTATTTATCGCGTTTGATTGTCATAGTGGTTGCCGCGATAATCAGCCTGCTTTTTATCGGAGGCATCATCGCCGGCCAATCGGCTATAGAAATGTTTAAAGTGGCGGTTTCTTTGGCCGTCTCCATAATCCCTGAAGGATTACCGATTGTAATGACGATTGTTTTAGTAAGCGGGGTGTCCCGTATGGCGCGCCGCAACGCACTGGTGAAAAAATTGCAGGCGGTGGAAGCGCTCGGGCAAACCCGCGTCATCGCCGTGGACAAAACCGGCACCATCACCAAAAACGAAATGATAGTCAAAGAGCTTTTCGCCGGCAGGAAAACTTTTAAAATTTTCGGCTCTGGATACAACCCTAAAGGCGAAATAGTTTATGGAGAAAACGCGATTGACCCAATCAGCCATCCGGAGCTGATCACGGCCGGGAAAATCGCCGCTTTCTGCTCCAACGCCCATCTGTCGGTCTTGGAAGAAACCGGCTCTTATAAAGTAACCGGAGACCCGATGGAAGCGGCTCTCTTAGTATTCGCCCAAAAAATCGGCTTTCACAAGCACGAACTGGAAAACGAATTCCCCAAGCTGAACGAAATCCCTTTTGATTATCAAAAAAAATACCACGCCGTTTCCCATAAATCGGGTGGCCGTCAGTTCGTGTCGGTAATCGGGGCACCGGAAATGATTTTATCATTATCAAAAAAAATATTAAAAGACGGGAAAGAGGGGCCGTTTGAGGAAAAAGACCGAAACGAAACAGAAGAGAGATTTCTCGCCCTGTCGCGCGCCGGCATGCGCGTCATCGCTTTGGCAATGGCTGAATTGCCTTTGGAAAAAGAACTAAAAACGCACGACCATCTTCCGCCACTTGTTTTTGTCGGATTGTGCGGTATAGAAGACGCTCCGCGCGAAGAAGCGAAAGACGCGATCGCCCAAGCGCAGGGAGCGGGCGTGCGCGTCGTGATGATCACCGGCGATCATAAAGAAACTGCCGTCGCCGTCGCCCGGGCAGTCGGGATTTTTCGCGATGGAGACACCATCCTTACCGGCGCGGAAATAGACGCGCTCTCCGATGCGGAGCTGGCGCTCCAGCTTGATTCAACTTCGGTTTTCGCCCGCGTCACGCCGGAACATAAGCTTAAAATAATCCAAGCATACAAACAAAGAGGTGAAATTATCGCGATGACCGGCGATGGTATCAACGATGCCCCGCCTTTGGTCGCGGCCGATCTGGGCGTAGCCATGGGCAAAATCGGCACGGAAGTGGCCAAAGAGGCCAGCGACATCGTCCTTTTGGACGATAATTTCGCGAGCATCGTCGCGGCCATAGAAGAGGGCCGGAACATCTACAAAACAATTAAAAAGGTCATTCTCTATCTTTTTTCCACCAGCTTGGGAGAGGTGCTGATAATCGGTGGGACGCTGGTCTTGGGGTATCCTTTGCCGGTGCTCGCGGCGCAAATTATCTGGCTTAATCTCGTCACCGACGGATTTCTGGATGTCGCGCTCGCGATGGAACCAAAAGAGGCCGGTCTTCTGGATAAAAATTTTGAGCGGCCAAAAAAATATCTGATGGATAAACTGATGATCGTGCGGATGGCGGTAATGGGAATTACGATGATGGTTGGATCGCTCTGGGTTTTCAGCGGTTATTTTGAACAAGACCTGCCAAAAGCAATGACGATCACTTTGACGACGCTCGCGATATTTCAATGGTTCAACGCCTGGAACTGCCGTTCCGAAGACAAATCAATTTTCAAAATGAGTCCGTTTTCCAACAAATATCTCATAATGGCGACTTTGATTATAATCAGTCTTCAGATCATGGCCGTTTACGCTCCGTTTATGCAAAAAATATTGAAAACCGTTCCTCTTCTGTGGCATGAATGGGCGCTGGCCGCCGCCGTGGCGTTTTTCATAGTCATTGCCGAAGAATGGCGCAAATTCGCATATTCAATTTATAAAGTAAAAAGTTCGTAAAGTTAAAGGTCTTAGTTTTTGACTTTATAAACTTTACGAACTTTATAAACTTTTAACTTATTTTTATGTTTGACATCCTCGCTATCGTTCAATCAGCCGGATATTTTGGAATTTTCGGAGTTATTCTGGCCGAATCAGGTTTACTATTCGGGTCATTCTTCCCAGGCGACAGTCTTTTATTTATGGCCGGCGTATTGGCCGGAAAAGGATTTTTGAGCCTCCCTATCGTAGGCGCGATAATATTCATCGCGGCCGTTTTAGGGAACAGTGTCGGCTACGCCAGCGGGCGCTTCTTCGGCCCGAAAATTTTCAAGAGAGAAGATTCTTTCTTTTTCCATAAAGATTATCTTGAGCGGACGAAAAATTTTTACAAACACCACGGCACCAAAACAATCATTCTTGCGCGCTTCATACCGATCGTGCGCACGCTCGCGCCCATTTTCGCCGGAGTCGGGCATATGCCCTACAACACATTCATCACTTACAATATTATCGGGGCCGCGCTTTGGAGCTTCGGCCTGACCGGTCTCGGCTATCTACTAGGCAATATTGTGCCCGACATTGATCGCTATATCATCCCGATCGTCATCCTGATCATCGTCGTTTCGCTAATACCAACGGCGAGAGAATATTATAAAAGTAAAAAATGAATTAAGAATTATGAATACAGAAAAATCAAATCCGCGTCTTGTGTCCATAATTCGTAATTCATAATTCGTAATTCGCATTTACTTTCCCGCTAATTGTCCGCAAGCGCCAGAGATGTCCTCGCCGAAACTCACGCGGAAAGTGCATGATACGCCGGATTTTTTCAAAATATCAAAAAATCGCCTCATCTGCTCTTGGGAAGAAGCGCGAAAGCATTGATTCGCCCTTCGCGAATGTCTGATGATATTTAATCAGATTTATATGATACAGCTTATTCCCTTTCATAAGCCCGGCCAGTTCGCGCGCGCATTTGTCGGAATCATTCACTCCGCCAAGCAAAATATATTCAAACATCACTTTGCGCCGCGTTTTTTCAACATAATCGGCTATCGCCGGCATCAGTTTTTTCAACGGATAAGCAAGGTTAACCGGCATTATTTTAGAACGAATCTCATCGGTGGGCGCGTGCAATGAAATAGCCAGATTTACCCCGTTAGAAACAGAACGTTCCTCAGCTTGATGCGATGATAAATGCGGTTTAGTTTTAGCGAACATACGGCTTAATGTCTCGTGCGAATTTCTAACGGGGTTGATCTGCGATTTTTCATCGGCGAATTTTTTTATACCGGCCGCCACTCCGCAGGTGGAAATGGAAATGTGCCGCGCTCCAAGATTAAGACCGTCTTTATCATTCAATATGCGCACCGACTCCATCACATTATCGTAGTTGTTAAACGGCTCGCCCATCCCCATATACACGACATTAGTAACCGTCTCTTTTTTATCTTTAAGCCATCGCGCGAAATAAAGCACCTGGTCGGTTATCTCGCTCGCCGTCAAATTTCTCTGAAATCCGAGCTTGCCCGTCGCGCAAAATGAACAATTCATCGCACAACCGACTTGCGAAGAGACGCAAACCGTCCGCCGGCCACCCGCGAACGCAGAGAACGGAGCAGTCATCGTATGACGGCTTCTGTCGTGCTTCATCAAAACCGCCTCAACAAAAAACCCATCGCTTGTTTTAAACAGTATTTTTATCGCGTCTCCTTTCGCCGACTCTTCCCGAGCAATCGGCGCGATCTCGGAAATCATGATTTCATCTTTCAGTAAACCGCGCAAATCCGCCGGCAAATCACTCGCCTCTTCCCAATCGGCAATCAGCACGCTTTTTTTCGCCTGTTTCACGCGAAAAGTTGAAAACCCGTTCTTTAAAATTATTTCTTCTAACTGCTTATTATTCATAATTCATAATTCATAATTCTTTATTCCTTCACCAACGGCACGAACGCGAAGCCGGGGTATTCTTGTTTTTCAAATTCCACATCCGATTTTTTTATGTAAAGCCAGATGCTGGATTTGATCGGCGCGACAATCCGCCCGCCGACTTTTAATTGCTTCAGCCAAGCCGACGGCATCGCTTCTCCGGCCGCAGCGGCGATGATTTTGTCAAAAGGCGCTTGCTCGGCTAAACCATTAGTCGCGTCGGCGCATAAAAAATCAATATTTCCAAAAGCGTATTTTTTGATGTTTTCTTTTCCCTGCTCCAAAAGATCGCGGATCCTATCCGCGGCAAATATCTTGCCCGTCGGCCCGGCGACGCGCGCAAGCAATGCCGTCTGCCAACAGGAACCGGTGCCAACATCAATTATCTTATCTCCTCCCCGCGGTTGTAAAAGCTCCAGCATAAAAGCGACGGTCGCTGGCTGGGAAATTGTCTGGCCATAACCGATCGGCAAAGGATAGTCGCCGTATGATTCCGACTTGTATTCCGCCAATAATACGCTCTGTTTTTAAATATCCTTCTTCTATCAGATGCCGAACTAATTCGCTGTTATTATTTGACATAACAAAAATCATAGCATATTATTCGCCACATAGTCTATTATATTATTGTTTGTCGCTCATTTAAAACAAAATAACAATGGAAAGGAGAATGATGCTATGGGAAATAAAACTCGGGAAGAAAGAACGGCTATAATAAAATACCTAAGAAAAAATTACTGCACTTCTTTAAAAGAGACTGCGCGACATTTCAAGCTCAACAAATCTACTATCAGTAAACGCCTCAGGGAAAACTTGGGAATGTCATTCTTGGATTTTCGTCGATTCTTTTTTGGGCGCGCTTTAGTTAAATACGCGCGCAAGCATCCTCACGCGACTTTACGGGAATCGGCCGATCATTTTGGAGTTGGTATTACATTCATACGGAATCACTTAAATAACAACGGTATCCAAAGAAAAAAACGCGTTCAAGTCGTCACCGACACTATTCGGAGCGACTACATTGAATCAAACCAATCAGCAAATCTAAAGGAGATAGCGGGTCATTTTTCAGTTTCAACAACCACAATCAGAAAACTCATCAAAAAATTCAAAATTCCTTACTGCCCTAAAAATAAAAAAATAAACACGACAGCATTGGCTGATTACATCAAAGAACACCCCGAAGCCACACTTTCAAAAATTGCCGGTCACTTTAAAGTGACGGCTGAAGCAATACGGCGACGTATACAAGCCGCGCGTCTTCCGTATAAATGCAAAATAATATACAGAAAATTTTCCAAGGACCAATTCGCGCGCTACATTGCCGATAATCCTTCGGCAACTTACGAAGAACTGGCTAAGTATTTCAATGTCAGTATCTCCACGGTGAAACGCTGTAAACGCAACTGTCGCTCTCTCGTTTCTGAAATTTATTTAGCCAGATATGTCACTAAACACCCTGGCGTGAAATGGCAAACACTCAAAAAACACTTCCCGGGAATTTCCATTAAAAAATGTTTTTCTGACGGCGTACCGCGCGAATGGATAAAAGAAGTCGTTGAAAAATTATTAGATGAATGGGTTTTGCAGTTTGGAGATGAATTGATACCAAGCTTACTGGCGGAAAAAGCGAAATATCTGAATCGCACGTTCTATAAATTTGAACTCTATAGAAAATACCCGCTACATTACTGGAGATTTGATTCGCTGATTTACCCGCTCTTTGGCATGGATATGCCGAAAAACTACGAAGAAGAACTGCAAATGCAATGGCCGCCTCAAGAAATCCTGCATAAACGATACCGCAAACTTCTTAAACTTCACCATCCCGATAGACATTACAACAATTCTCAAACGGCCAAAATAGTTCACTTTAAATTCCGTTGGGTAGTAAAAGCGTACCACCATCTCCTCAAACGACGCGAAAAACTAACTCTCGGCGAACCGCCCCACTGGCCATCAAACAAATATCTATCTAATAATGGCAAAAGAATCGCGTCTTCTTAACATAAAAGCCCCGTCAAATCCGACGGGGCTTCATCTTTCATTCACTTAGTCAACTGTTTGACGATCGTCAAACAGTTGACTAAAATTAATCCTT
>Ga0076028_118_pt1 | contig 7455 bp, 4 predicted proteins | sample RifGroB1_FD_68105 | JGI IMG/M metagenome (GOLD analysis project Ga0076028, IMG submission 68105) | Parcubacteria (Giovannonibacteria) bacterium GW2011_GWB1_43_13 | reverse complement strand
TTATACCAACGTACAAAGTATCTTAGTAAAGAAGGAAGACTACAACCCCAATATTATTAAGCACTTAAAAGCTAAAAGAATTGACTCTTACGAGCCAATTGAGTTGATGTCTTATTATAAATCTCGTGTTGATTATGGCGATGTCACCTCAAGCTTTACATCAGTTTTTGAGTCTGTTGCAAACAAGTATTTTAAGGTTGAAAAGAACTTTACTTTAGTTTCAGAAAACATAGAGAAGGTTGAAGCAAAAGGAATCACTCTCAATCTTAAGTTATTTCAACAAGAAATTATTGTTGATACAAAGTTAGAGGGTAAATCTTTTGACGAACTAGAGGGAAAAGTTAGTGGTGAGGCTTTTGCAAAACTCTCAATAGCTGGAAATGACCTGCAGGTAATGTTTGAACAGGCAATAAAAGATAATTTACGATCATTCCGTAATGTAAAACGCTCCGTTGCCCCAGTAAAGACAGCTCTATACAACTGGTTTAAGAAATATCTGGGTTCCAAACAATGGCCAGAAGAGACTTACCGCCTCGTTAAGGAAAAAGAGGTACAGAGGAAGGTTCAAGAAAGTGAACAAATATATCAGTATGAGCTACCAGCAGAGCTCTTTTATAATGAACATACTGACGAGAAACTCGATTACGACAACTATGCTTTTACGCCTTTATACTTACCTGTTGATCGTTCTGAGCCAGAAAAAAGATTTGAGGAATTACTAAACTCCAAATCAGACAAAATCACCTGGTGGTGGAAAAATGGAGAAAACAAGAGAGATTTCTTTGGCATAAAATACGAATACGAAGGTAAAATATTTACTTTCTATCCTGACTACTTAGTACAGCTTGAAGACGGAAGATTAGGAATTTTAGAAACTAAAGATGTCGGTGACCGAGATGGCAAAACCTATACTAAAGCTAAAGCTGAAGCCCTTCAACACTTCATAAACACAAATAGTCGCAAGGGCTTATTTGGTGGAATTGCGATTCAGCGCAATGGGCGCTGGCATATTAATAGCCAATCTATTTATGACTGGTCAAAGAACGAACATGGTAGCTGGGACGACTGGGAGGACCTCGTTTTATAAACATCATGAAGTCCATTCTGGGTGAATATAACCACTACAACAGATTAAAAATCTAAGCTTCAATCAAGATGAACGCCAAACTAAAAAACACTCATGAAAAAGCATCCATCACTCGTTTTTTGGCTCTATATAACGAGTTAAATAGTAATAATCTTGAATTCTTGAGGTTGGGCAACCCTAATAAAAGCGAGCCCGACTGTATATGCAGTGGAAATACTGCAATCGAATTAGTAGGTACTTACGACAATCAATATCAGGCTAGTAAATTATGGAGTGAAGCTCGAGGAAAGAAGCAGAATAAACTACCTGAATTTAGACTTCTGACCTTTGAAAATTTAGAGAAGGCAATTGCGGGCAAGTTAGAAAAACTTAATCTCAATAACTACAGCGGATTTGAAGGCCGATTGTTATTGGTAGCTAACTTGCATAGCCCTTTACTCACCGATACAATATGGATTACCTGGAAATCTGAGAAGGACGGCAACTGGCAAATTAAACTACTAGAGTAATCACTATTCAAACTCAAAGTCCTCATTAGTGTGTCTGTCTATCTCTGACACGGCTTCCTCATAAAGTGACTTATAAAACCGATGAGTTGGTGATCCCGCAGGAAGTTTCTGCATCATTTCGTATGCTTTATCACGCTGTTCAATATCTTCAGGGAAAGGTTGCCCTGGCGTGCCGCTTTTTCCACCTTGAAGCACCGAACTGTGAAGTGCGGAGGCGATTCTTCTGTAGCATTTGTCTCCAAATTTTTGAGCATGATCAAGAATTTTGGTGATGAACTGTTGTTTATCCCAAACAAAGTTCCTTGGAGCCTCTCCGAGAAGGGTTGCGGCGGCAATAAGCTGTCTTTCATCAGAAGACGAAGTCCACTCATCAAGAACTTTTAGAGTTACTTCATCAAAGCCCGCAGATACCAGCTTAAATAAATCAGATCCATAATGAAACCTTATCCAACTGTCTGTTTTGACTGTTGCCCAATCTCTGATTTCCCTAAGCAGCCATTCATATTCTTTAGCTTCGTTGAACCGTATTGGCTCATTTCGATTCCATGAAAATGGGATCGGATCGTATTCTTTTAGCTCTGGATTTGCTTCTTTAAACTCTACTCGATTCATCAGAAGTTTGGCTGTTTCCTTCGGCTTCGCAAGAGATAGTTTGTTAAGAAACAGTTCAATATGGTAATCATCAATTGACTTACATTCAATCAGGCTTGCGAGTAGAATTTTCAGTTGCTCATTTGACAAATCTCCAACCTTAAATTTGCCATGTTTATCATCAAATTCGCCCAAGACTTCATCAGCCACTTCCTTAGAGTCGATGATTTTGATACTGAGCAATATCTCTAGTGCTAGCTGCTTTTGCTCTGGAGAAAATCTCTGTACAGCTCTAACTATAGACTTTCTAACCCAAGCATCCTCAGACTGGGCTAATTGCCTTAGAAGCTCAATTTCTTGGTCGGATATTGGTTTGTCGTAAAGGACCCAGCCGATAGTTCTGGCTACACACTGAGTGAGCGTTTCGTTTTTCTTTTTTACTGCTGCTTGCATCAGTTTAATAGCTCGGTTGTTGTCTGTTTTGGCTGTTGCAAAAATAACTGCGTTTAACCACTGTGCTAAGGGTGAATCCGGCTTATCCAGTAGGTAATCTCCCAGAAAGGATGCATAATCGGCCGAAACTTCCATCAAGGCAGAAATAAAGTGACCAGGTTCTGGATGTCTGGAAGTTGATGAATTCCTAATTGTCTCGATTCTTTCCTCAATAAACCTGGTCAATGAGGGGAAGTCTTCTTTATATTTTGAAACCAGTCTTTTTGCCAATTTATCTCTCCATTTAATTAAAGCTGCCTCATCTCTTTTGTAATTTTCACCTTCCCTTTCAAATGTCCAACCCCACCCATCAACGATAGCTCTTGATACCTCGTACGGCAGGGTTGTTGGGATAGTAGCGAGCACTTTCTTGGCAGCAACCTTTGTGGAGGTTTTGCTGTATGTACTATGCCAGGAAACAGCACTTCTTACTTCGGTTGCTATATAAGGGTCAATCTTTTTATCTGTTACTACACCCTCCAACTTGGTGAGTATCTCCAAGATGCCAGGTTCCCAAGCTGCCACATCTGAACTTGTAATTTGTTGTCCTAGCAATCCTCGGGGAAAACTTAAAGCAGCGCTTATAGATTTCATAGCACGCAAACCTTCTTTAAGTGGCTTGGTTGTTACTTCATCAAATGCTGCATCAATAACTTGTTTTCTTAGTCCAGCCACGGCCTCTGGTCTTACTTTAAATGCCTTCATCGTTATAGTAATTCCTTTTGTCTCAGATGTGTGTCCCTCAGTTTGGAGCAGTTGGTCCAAAACATCGAATGGAGAAAAGTTAGGGGAAGGTACATCGTTCAACCAGCTAATAACTTGGTCGGCAACAGCTTGGTTGTATACAACAGGCTTACCTGGCTCAATCGAGGCAATATCTTGTAAGACTCTGAGTGGATGGTTGGGATGTGGATTAGTTGTTCTTTTATCTTGGCCTGCAAGTCTTCTGAGCAGCTCAAGTGCTTCATGCAGGTAATCTTGGTGGTAGGCTACATATTTCAATACTGGAGCAATTTTTTCCGTGACTACACGGTAAGAAGGGTCTGTGAATGAATATTGCTTATATTGGTCTTCAATTTCGTCTATCGGTTCTTCTAAGGCTATTCTGACAAATTCCAACACTTGTTCTGGCTGATAGTAAGCTATTTTCTCGAGAGCTGTAAGAATGGATGATCGTTCGTAGATTTTTGCCTTACGAAATTGCTCTTTTAAGTTAGCCCAAACTTCTGCCAACAAACTGGCTTGTACACCGCTTGAAGAGAGTCTCCAATCTAGTTGGCTGATATTAACAAGGAGATTTGTTGCCAATTCGTTTTGGGCATTATCAAAAACCTTATCAGCATAACCAGTCGGTCGACTATTTTTTTCATCATAAGAGACGTCAGTCCGGATGTAGTCAGCTAATAGATCAGGAACAATTCTTGATTTACTTCCCCGTTTTAGTAAAACTCCTGCATCCTCGAGTGCATTTATATTTCTAAGAATATGGTCGTTTTTTTGACCTAACAGCTTTTCAGCTAGTTGCTGGAAGTGAGGGTCTAAAGAGTTTATTGGCTGGATCAGTGAGATCAGATTCAATAGATCACGCACCGCTTCCGGATTGGAAGTACCGATTTGTCCCGCCACAATATTGCGGAAGCTTCTCATTAGTTGTTGTCTGAACTCCTCGTCATTATTTAATACTTCAGGCTTTATCTGCCCCTTACCAACTAATTGGCTTCCCACGACGGTTGCCAAAGGACAATCTTTAGTTATCTCTGCGATGCGTTGGGCATAGTTTTTGTCACCGTTGACAGCAGTCAGTATTTCTTCTGAGAGGTTTTTGGCATCCTCTACGGTTAAATCATCAAGATTAATTGACTGATCACGATCAAAGGTGACTCCAGACTGGACCATTTCATCCTGTAAACGAGTAACGCCATACGGGCGAGTGCTGAGTACCAATTTTATTTCTGGGCGGGTACGGGCAATACTGCTCAGAATCGTTAACATATCAGCTCGATCATGAACGTCATCGATAACTAGGTAAGCAGGTCCTTTAGGTAAGAACCCATAATCCTGTGGCGACACTTCAATTCTCTCTGAGAGAAAAACTACCTTTGTTGGCCTGGGGAGTTTGCTTGTCCATTCTCTAAGAAGACGACTTTTGCCTATGCCTCCGCGCCCACTCAGTATTATCGCTCGCAAATCGTCTTGTTTGCAAAAATCCTGTAAAGATTCAATTTCTTTTTTTCTTCCAACAAAGGACCACCCATGACTAAATATTTTTAACTTACTCATAAGAGGCGAGAAAAAATCTTCAGGTGGTAACCAAGGACTTGGGTCATCTTTACCTAAGAATTTTTTGCGCCAACCTGGGAAGTAGGTGTCAACTATACGAAGAGCGTCATCCTGGGGGAGTCGACGAATCTCGGCAGCAACGTCTTCCAGGTCCCACAAATCCCAATTCTTGTGTTTTCTTATGGCTTTCCTTGCGTCAGCAGTTGCTCTCCTGGTGAGTAATAAATGATGCTTGTTTGCTTTAAGGGTCGTGGTTTTAACTGCCTCATCAATGTCGGCGGGTCCAAACTGCTTATGTCGCTTACACTGATAATCAAAAACTTTCTTATCTGAGTGGTCGGCATACAAATCAATACCTTCTTGATCGTTTCCTGGAACTCCGTAACGATGTACTGAAGCAGTGGGGTGAATTGCTTGTACAAGATCACGGCTAAAAAGTTCAAAGTTTTCTGGTGTTAGATTAAAAATTGGTAGAAAGGGGGCAAGGGAGATATCTGGAGCTTCTGGTTGATAGTCGGCTATAGTGAGCCACACGTCCTCATCTCCGGAAAAGATTTTTGCTAATTTTAGTAAGTCATCCTGCCTCGGGCGGGAGTTACCCTTTTCCCATCTACTAATGGTCTGTTGGCCTCTTTTGAGCATTGCGGCCAAATCAGCTTGCTCCCAGCCTCGTTTTTCTCGTTCGGTTTTTAATAATTTCCCTAGGTTGGAGTGCTTCATAACACCTATCATACTCACTTAGTGGGTGTATGTCAACATAAGTTGTGATACAATTAAACTATGAACTCAAGTAAGTGGAGAATTATTACTAAAGACGTGAACCCTACCGATCCTCATTTGAAAGCCTTATATGATGAAGCCTGGGCTTCCGCTCCAGCAGAGTACACTTCCAACCTAAGCACACCAACCAATCCTTCACTGATGCTTCCAAGAAGTTCTTTCCAAGGAAAATGTCGTTTGTGTGGTCGTCTGGCAAAGTTGACTAAAGAACACATACCTCCAAAATCCAGCGGTAATAAAAGCCGTCATGAGAAATACGACCTTGATGGATGGCTAAGGCGTGGTTTTGCACACGATAAGGTAAAACTAGAAGTAGGGCAAGGTGGCATTTTTGGTTACACCCTTTGTCAAGGTTGCAACTCACTTACAGGGACACTTTATGGGGGAGAGTATAAAAAATGGGTTGAGGTAGCAAAGAAGATAATCACAGGGTTCGATTCAGGCACGATTCCACAGCTTGATCAATCTATTGGCCCCTTTGGTTGGGAAGTAACATTCGGCAACAAACAAACGGGTACAGTTAAGCCAGGTGCTTTTGTCAGACAAGTACTCTCCTGTATGTGCAGTTTGAGCGGTACTTGGGACTTAGCTGGTCGGTATCCTGAAATAAGGCGCATCGTTTTAGAGCAATCTGCAGAAAAGCTACCGGCTAAACTCGATCTGGGCATGTCACTGTATCTTGGACCAAAAATCAGAACCATGGGTCCGCAGCTCAAAATTGACGTAAAAACTGGCATCTGGATTTGGTGTCAAGAAATTGCCTTTCCACCTTTCTCTTTCCTATTGGTTTTGGATAGTAATAAAGAGTTTGCTGGCACTGGTTTAATGATTGGTGAGTTTACTATGTTACCCACGGAAAAAGAGCAGTATTTTTCAGGTATTTCTGAAGTAGGTTTCGGGTGGAGTCCTTATCCTGGGGATTATCGGTCACGAGCAGCCATTGAAGCTGGTCGTGTCACGCAATAACATCTTGCATTCATTTAAAACTAACAGTGGACAGTATTTGCTCAGTAATGACTTTGTTTTCCTCCGTGGGCGGCCATGTCGAGAAAGAGAGGGGTTTACCGTCTTTAATTACAAGAACTTGGTATCTAGTCTTAGGACCGATAACAAGCCCTTCAAAGCCCACGTAATCGCCTACGGTGGCTTCTTTGATGGTGTCTGGGTCTGTATCTTTCTTTGCTTGCTCTAATCCTTGTTCTGTTATTTCATTGTCGGCTTGATAAAGGCTATAAAGTTGGTAAGTCGGTTCATCCTCAGGTCCTGATTCTATGTAAAAGTTGATAAACCGATCATTTGCTATATCTTGCCTAAATCTCATTCCTTCAGGCACAGTCACATAAAGTCCGACAGGTGCTATAAACTTCTCGTTTTGTTTAAGCGCTCTTCCTGGAGTTGCCTCTGGCGTTGGAGTAGTTTGAGCTTGTTCTGGTATAGGCGCCGCCGATTTAATGGCCGCTTGCCTTTGGGAATATATCCATATACCTGATATTACGATCACGGCGAGGGCAATAAGTGTTATTGGTTTTAGTTTCATAGTGTTATTTTTCTGGTCTTTGGCTTGGTCCACCGCGTCCACTTGGCATAAATAGATAGTTATAAGCGGTGAAATCGCTTGCGAATTTAGCCTTGTTGAGCAAGGTATCCGCAATTTCTTCATCAGTCATTTGGTAGTTCAAGTAGTAATGGCTGTTTACGTCGATAGTATTGTTACCT
>Ga0076028_113_pt1 | contig 11495 bp, 9 predicted proteins | sample RifGroB1_FD_68105 | JGI IMG/M metagenome (GOLD analysis project Ga0076028, IMG submission 68105) | Parcubacteria (Giovannonibacteria) bacterium GW2011_GWB1_43_13 | reverse complement strand
TCATGGGGACGCTGGCACTGTCCCCAATTTTTTCATCAGCTTACGAACCAGAAACAACGCATAAGGCATTAACGCAGGAGATAATCAAAACTTTTAATGCTTACTATCCAAAGCTTAAATTGGGGGCAATTGAATCTGCCGCAGTTGAAGTAGGGAGTATTGGAGAAGATGACGGAGTAAGGGCGCTCCATCATTTTTATGATCCTGTTTATAACCGAGGTTTATTCGGCCAGCTCTCGGCGAAAAATTGGGCGCAAAATACTTTAGCGCAGGCCGGCGCTTTCCGGCCGCTTGCCGGAGCAATTACCGGAATTTTTGGCGCGCCAACGGATTACTCTTGGGATCGCGCTGTTTATGATTATGTTTGGGTGGATAAATCGCGCGGGCTGGATGGTGTCCGTGCCGGACCATACCAGGAACGACGCGCACCCGCCCTACGGAGATAAACTTTTTCACCAAGCGAGCCCTTACGAGCATTGGGCTGATAAATGGAATACCGAAACCATATCTGGGCTATCTACTATGATATATCATAGTGATTCGCAACCGGCGCATTTTTCTTCACTTGCGGGATATTTTGATTCAATAGCGAGTTATTCTAATAATAATTTTTTCAGTAAGGATACAACGCCAGATAAAAGCCAAATTTATTTTCAACCACTGGAGGGGAAGACTATAAAACAAACACTATCTACTGGTGATGTTGCGGAATTTATTTTAAGTGTTGGCTTAGATAAATATAAACTCGCGAAGATAAAGACAAATATCATTACTGATTCTAGGCTTTATTTTATTGAAGACCAAGACAAGCTTGTCCTCACCGACTACTGGTCTCATCTTTCCAAACAAGCTGTTTTGCATGGGACGATAAGCCAGCCGGAGCCGACACCTCTGGTTTCGGAAATTCCCGACAATGCTTTCCAAATCAACTTGGCGGTTAAACCGCCAAGTGAAGAGATTGTGGGCGCAAAATCGGACTTAGACGTCGGACGTCTAAGTGAAATATCTCGCTCCTCAACACTCGGTGTTTCTCCGGGCGGAGTTGAGGAGGAAAATCATTCCAACATTCTTGAGAATGTTGGAATGTCGCAAGTGGGTGGGAATACGGAAAGTGGGTCTTTGCCGCCCTTTCTGCAACTGCAAGCCATTGGCGGGGGCTCGGCTGGCTTTGGCGGTGGCGGATCGCCAACTCCATCTGTTCAAATTCTCACGACGTCCTCCGAGGTTCAGTCGCTTGGCGGGACTGAAACTTCGGAGCCGCCGGACACAACCCCGCCCGATATTTCGCTTTCGGTGAGCGAATGTTCTAGCTCGCTTTCTTCAGACGGATGCCTGCTCGCGTCGTCCACGGTTTCTTTAGTTTGGTCTTCAACGGCGAACGATCTAAATCATTATATAATTGAGTGTGAAAAATCCAGTCCGCCAGTTGGCGGATGCTCTGGATTTAATTTTGCGAGCACCACCGCCACTTCTACTATTTATTCTTTGCCGACAGACGACTCAATTTATATTTTCAAAGCCAAAGCGGTTGACGGCGCCGGCAACGAAAGCGCGCAGACGACAAAAACCGCGGAGCTCTCCCTGCGTCCGGTAGTCATTAACGAAGTGGCGTGGGCCGGGACGTCCGCGCCTTTCGCGAACGACGAATGGATTGAACTTTATAATAGAAGTTCGCAAAGCGTGAATCTCGCGAATTGGGTTTTATACGCGAGCGACGGCGCCCCATACATTAATCTTTTGGGGGCTGTTTCAGCAAGAGGATATTATTTAATAGAAAGGACGAATGATAATACTGTAAGTGATGTCGCGGCTGATTTGATTGTGCCTTTCTCTGGCTTGAGCTCTGGCTCCGGGCTTGGAAATTCAGGAGAAATTTTAATTCTTTCTAAAGCTTCAACTACCATTGACCAAACCGCTCTTTGTCCCGGAAGATGGTGCGGGGGCGCCGCGGGCGGAGTTTATTCCACAATGGAAAGAATTGACCCCGATATCGCTGGCACGGATACAACAAACTGGAGCACTTCCAATTCCGGCGCCTCCAACAGTTTTATTAAAAACGGAAAAGACGCGGTTGGAGCAAATCTTACCGCGACTCCGCGCGCCAGGAATTCTTTGCATTATTTAATTTCCCAAAATTCCACATTATCGGCTGACCGCGTTCTCAAAAAATCTTGGGGCACTTACATCATAAGGCCAAGCGAGAATTTTACGGTGCCCGCTGGAAAAACCTTGACGATTGAACCGGGAGTTACGGTAAAAATGGGCGACACGGCGGATTTGATTGTGAACGGCACTCTAAAATCCGACGGCACTGCGGAGAACAATATTTTATTTACCAGCTTATCCTCGCCGCCATTCTCGGGCAGTTGGAGAAATGTGCGGATTACCTCAAGCAGTCAAAATTCCAGCGTGAGTTATACCCGTTTTAAATACGGCGGCGGATTTACCAGCAATATTCCTTTGGAACGCAGGGCGCTTTTCAGCGTAATTGATAATTCCGTAACGATTTCCAATTCAATTTTTGAGAGTTCCTTTTCTGTGGGAATGAGATTAATAACTTCCAATTCCACGGTTCAAAACAGCATTTTCTCCGTTGGCACAACAACGACGGACAACGTAGGCCTTTACATCATCGGCGGCTCGCCGACAGTTTCCGGAAATACTTTTTTGGAAAATTATTACGGATTTAAAGCGGAGGGCGGGTCCGCGTCCGTTTCGGATAATGTTTTTACCAACAATATTTCTTACGCGGCTTATTCTATAAACGGCGCCAGTACTTTTTCTGGAAATTCCGGCGCGGGAAACGGCAAAAATGGCATCGCGCTTTCGGGAACAATTTCTACGGCCTCCGGCACTACTACAATTTACGCTAACGCCATTCCTTATTTAATCGGCGAATATCCTTACGAAAATCCAAAAGTCGCGGCTGGATCCGCGGCGATTATTGAGACAGGCGCTGTTTGGAAAGGACTTACGCCTTATTCTCGATTTGTGGTTAACGGCGCTTTAAAACTTGAAGGCGCGAACAAAGATAGCATAATTTTCACTTCCGTGGCGGATTCCGCTCCGGCACAGTGGTACGGAATGGAGGTGAACGCCGGAGGATATCTTTACGGCGGGGGTTTTACTTTGCGCTACGGCGGAAGAGGCGATGGAGGCAACCCCAACGCGATAGCGGGCATCGGAGTTTTTGGCGGGAGCGTTAATTTATCGGACGGGCGGATTGAAAATAATTATCTTGCCGGAATGCGGCTTTATGACCGCGCCACTTCCACGCTCACTAACTTTGAATTTAATAATCATACTGCTCCGACCGGTAATTCCACCGCTTTTATTTCCGCAAATTCAACGATTCAGGCGACGAACGTGACTTTCAGCGGGAATACTACTGACAAGTCCCCAGCGAACGCTTTTTAAATTGATATGTTAGAATAATTTAATTAATGAAAACAAAAGAAGGATTATGGAAATTAAGCCCGAGCGGACTTTACGGGTACACCGAGTGCCGAAGCTGTTTTTGGGCGGACAATCATTATAAAAAAGCGCCGATGTTGCCGTTGCTTTTAAATTCGGCGATGGACAGCATTTTGAAAGCCAGGTATGACAAATACCGGGCGGATGGCGCGTTCCCGCCCGAAGCGAAAGAGCTTGAAAAAGAGGGCATCAAGCCATTTGAAGATATTGATACGCTTAACGAATGGCGGGCGAAGACGGGGGCGCTGAAAGTGGTTGACGAAGGCGCTGGTTATGAACTCACGGGCAAAATTGACGATGTGCTGGTGGAGGCCGACGGCCGTTTGATACCGGCGGATTATAAATCTTCCGGCAACGCGCCGAAGGAAGACAAACAAAAATATTACCGCGACCAATTAGCGGCCTACGGATTTATGTTTAAAAAACACGGGCGCAAAGTTTCTGACAGGGCATATCTTCTGCATTATTTTGTGAAAGACAAAAGCAATCCATCAATCGAAGTGAAGTTCGCGAGCCACGTGGACCTCGTGAAAATTGATTTAGGCGCGATTGAACAAAAACTCGCGGATATGGCGAAGCTCTTAAACAAATCATATCCGGGGCATAACGAGGATTGCGGAAAATGTTCGTATCACAACGGACGAGGCGGGATATTTGATATTACATAACAAAAGAGTTATTTTAGTAGCATGCAAATAAAAAATATCGCGATCTGGATTGCCGCGGGGGCGGCGATAATCGTCGGCGGGGCTTGGTTTTTAATGAAAGCCGATAGCAGCCCCTCCAAATACGATGATTTCACCAAATGCTTGAAAGACAAGGGCGCGATTTTTTACGGCGCTTTTTGGTGTCCTCACTGCCAGAACCAAAAAAAGATGTTTGGAAGTTCCGAGAAATTTTTGCCATATGTGGAATGCTCAACGCCGGATGGCCGGAGCCAATTGCCCTTGTGCAACGATAAAAAAATATCCGGCTATCCAACATGGGAGTTTGCCGATGGAAGCAGGGAAAGCGGAGAAGTGCCGCTAGAAACATTGTCTAAAAAAACAAGCTGCCCGCTTCGCCAAAGCGAAAGCGAAGTGAGCCCCTTGCCCAAATAATATGCTTTTGGAATATGTAAATAAAATCTCCGCGATATTCACGCTTTTCGCCCAAATTTTTTTGGTGTGGGCGTTGGTTTTAATGTTTTTCCCCAAAACAAGAAATTATATTTTAAATTTTTTCGGACGGCATGGAATGCTTTTAGCATTTCTGGCGGCAACGGCTTCCCTAATCTTGAGCCTTTTTTATTCGGACTACGCCGGATATGAACCCTGCAAGCTTTGCTGGCTTCAGCGGATTTTTATTTACCCTCAAGTAATTCTTTTGGGGATGGCGCTTTATAGAAAAGATTATAAAATTATTGATTACGCTTTGGCTCTGCTTTTTGTCGGAACCGTTGTTTCGCTTTACCATAATTATCTCTCTTTCGGGGGCTCGCCGTTTTTTAATTGCGATGCTCTCCAGTTAAGCGTCTCTTGCGCTAAACGTTATGTTTTTGAGCTGGGATATATCACTATTCCTATAATGTCTCTTACTTCATTTTTGCTGATGATATTTTTTTTAAAAATTCAAAAATTATACAACAAATGATTTTAAAATTCGCGCTTGCTGTGTTTTTGATTTTGGCGCCTTCGGGCGCCTACGCGAAAACCGCCACGCCGCCTCTGGAAATATCCGGCTGGATTCCATATTGGCGGACGGCCACGGGGACGGCCGACGCTTTGGCGCACATTGATTCTTTTAAAGAAATAAATCCATTCGGCTACACGGTCAAAAATGAAGGGACGCTTTTTGACGCTATGAAAATAGACGAGGAGCCGTGGACGACGCTTATCGCCGAAGCAAAAAAACGAAAGATTCGCATTATTCCCACCGTAATGTGGAGCAACACCGAAGCAATTCACCGTATTCTTTCAAATCAAAAAACACGCATTGCTCTTGAGGACGAGATTGCCTTGTTGGTTAAAGAAAAAGGGTTTGACGGCATTGATATTGATTTTGAAGGCAAAAAAGCGGAAACGAAAAATTATTTTTCAACGTTCCTTAAAGGCCTTTACCAGCGCATGGGAAAAAAGTGGGTGATGTGCACTATTGAGGCGCGCACACCGCTTGATTCTAGGTATGACACTATTCCCAAAGATATCCGATACGCCAATGATTTTGTCGCGATCAATAAATATTGCGACCGCGTGAGGTTGATGACTTACGATCAGGGTACGATAGATTTGCGCTTGAACAAATCGGCTTTGGGCCCCTATATTCCGATTGCCGATGCGAAGTGGGTTGAAAAAGTAGTGAATCTTGCCGCAAAAAATATTTCAAAAAAGAAGCTTATTATAGGCGTGGCGACTTACGGCTATGAATTTGACGTTAAACCTCTTGCGGAAGAAGGTTTTAGATATAATTTAATTTCGGCGTTTAATCCGAGATACGCTTTGGATTTAGCCAAGGACTTAGGGGTTTTTCCTCAAAGAAACATAGCTGGAGAATTAAGCTTTATGTACATATCCACCACAACAGAATCTTCGTCGCTTAAATTACTTTGGTGGAGCGACGCGGTTGCCATAAAAGATAAAATTAATCTTGCCAAAAAACTTGGGGTGCGAGGAATCGCGATATTCAAAATAGACGGCGGAGAAGACCCGGCCATCTGGGATATTTTGAAATAAAAAGTAATATGATATAATTATTCCACATTATGTCTTCTCAAATTGATGAAATCAAAAACCGCTTGGATATTGCGGAGCTAGTGGGCTCCTATATCAGGCTCCAAAAAGCTGGCGTGAATTTTAAGGCGCTTTGTCCATTTCACAACGAGCGGACGCCTTCATTTAATGTTTCTCCCGCGCGGCAGATTTGGCATTGTTTCGGCTGCGGAAAGGGAGGTGATATGTTTGAATTCATCCAACAAATTGAAGGAGTTGAATTTGGCGACGCGCTTAAAACTCTGGCCGACCGCGCCGGAGTGGAATTAAAAAGAGAGGACCCTCGTTTGAAAAGCGAACGAACCCGGCAGTTCGCGCTTTTGGAGGAAGCTTGCAAGTTTTTTGAATCCAACTTGGCGGTTAAACCGCCACTTGGCGGTTTAACCGCACTGGATTATCTCAAAAAGCGCGGCTTGCAAGATGAAACCATAAAAACTTTTCGTTTGGGGTACGCGTCGGACGAATGGCGCGCGCTCGGCGCGCATCTCAAGCAAAAAAATTTTTCCGAAAAAGATTTGGAAAATTCGGGCCTCGTGGTAAAAAGCGGGCAGGGTTATTACGACCGGTTTCGCGGCCGGATTATGTTTCCGATTTTTGATTACAGCGGGAGAGTTGTGGCTTTTGGAGGAAGAATATTGGAAGCTCCGACGAGCCAAGCTGTCGGAGCGACTGAAGCAGTCGCAAAATATGTTAATTCTCCGGAAACTTCGCTTTATCAAAAAAGCAAAATTCTTTACGGACTAAATTTCGCCAAAAGCGAAATTTTACGCGCGTCCGAATGCGTTTTAGTTGAGGGTTATATGGACGTGATAATGTCATGGCAGGGGGGCGTAAAAAACGTGGTAGCCGCTTCCGGAACGGCTTTAACCCACGACCAATTGAAAACAATAAGACGGCTTGCCGAAAAACTTATTGTGGCTTTTGATATGGACTCGGCTGGCGAAGGCGCTTCCAAACGCGGCATTGATTTGGCTTTGGCTGGCGGATTCGACGTCCGAGTCGCAGGGGCTTTGGACGCGGGCCTTAAGGACCCGGCGGATGCAGTCTATAAAAATCCGGCGCTTTGGCAAAAAGCGGTTTCGGCCTCGCGGCATATAGCGCAATTTTACATAGATTCGGCGCTAAAAAAACACAAGCCGAATTCTCCTGAAGCCAAGCGAGAATTTCAGCGGACTGTCTTGCCGGTTATATCTTCTTTGGCTGATTTAGAGCGCGCGCATTGGGTGAGAGAAGTAAGCAGGATTTTAAATATAAAAGAGGAAGCTGTCTGGTCGGCTTCCGAAAAAAATAAGCCAGCGGAGGGAACGGAAAATGTTTTTGAAAATTCAGCGTCAAAACCAAAAACCAGAAAAGAACTGCTCGAAGAAAAAGTTTTGGGAATTGTCGCGGAATATCCGGCGTTGGTACCCAAGCTTGACCCGGCGCTTAGCGCGTTAATTTCTTCTGGCTCCGACGGAACCGTCGTGGCAGGCGGGCGGACGGCAATTTTCGCGGAATTATTTCTTAGCGGCATAATAGACGCCGAGGCGGAATTGATAAAATGCCAAAGGGAGCTCAAAAAAGAATATTTAAAAGAAAAGCTGGCTTATTTGAACGCCCAAATAAGCAGCGCCGAAAAAACAGGCGAAGGAAACGTCGGAGATTTATTGGGAGAATTTCAAAAAATTTCTAAAGAACTTCACACGCTATGATTAAAAAACGAAAAATTAAAAAGAAAATAAAATCAAAGAAAACAGTTAAAAAACCGCCAGCTAAAAAAACTCCAGCGAAAAAAATTACCAAAGAGGGTAGTAGAGCAAAAGCTTCACTACCCTCCAAAGCCGAGCTAAAAAAAGAATTCAGCGAAGAGCGCGTTGAGATTTTGCTTAAAAAGGGGAAAGAGCGCGGTTTTTTAACTTACCCGGAAATTTTGTCCGCTTTCCCGCATGTTGAGTATAATGTTGTTTTTTTGGAGGATTTATACGGCCGTTTGGAATCAGCGGGTGTTGATGTTTTGGAAGGGCGGGAGCTTTTGGAACTTCCTCAAAGCGTCCAAGCTAAAGAAGAAAAGCCAGCCAAGAAAAAAGCAGGCCGTCGCGCTTTAGTTTTGGATCAAGACATCACGGCCGCGGATTCTGTGCAGATGTATTTGAAAGAAATCGGCCGGATTCCATTAATTTCCGCGGACGAGGAAAAGGAGCTCGCCCGCCGGATTGAAGCCGGCGATGAAGACGCCAAAAACCGCCTGGCGCAGGCCAACCTACGCTTGGTTGTTTCCATTGCTAAAAAATATGTGGGCAGGACTCCGCATCTCACCATGCTGGATTTGATTCAAGAGGGGAATCTCGGACTTTTTCGGGCGGTGGAAAAATTTGACTGGCGCAAGGGCTATAAATTTTCAACTTACGCTACCTGGTGGATTCGCCAGGCCGTAACGCGCGCCATTGCCGACCAGGGAAAAACCATCCGTATTCCGGTGCATATGGTGGAAACTATTTCAAAATACCAGCAGGTCAGGCGCCGCTTGACGCAAGATTTGGGCAGGGATCCTTTGGCCGAAGAATTGGCTGCGGAAATGAATATAGAGGTGGAAAAAATTCACCACATTCAGAAAATTTCGCAGGACACCGTTTCTTTGGAGGCGCCGGTGGGCGAGGACGATGAGGATTCAACGCTTGGAGATTTTATTGAAGACAAACAAATGCTTACTCCGGCGCAGGAAGCCGCCAGAAAACTTTTAAAAGACCATATCAAAGAAATTTTAGTGGATCTTATGCCGAGGGAGTATAAAATTTTGCGGATGCGCTTCGGCTTGGACGACGGCATTTCACACACTTTGGAAGAAGTGGGAAAGGAGTTCGGAGTCACCCGCGAAAGAATCCGCCAGATTGAAGCCAAGGCCATAGAAAGAATCCGCCAGCATCACAAAGTCATAAAATTGCACGAGTATTGATTTTTAGTCGCTTGAATTTATTGAACAGCCAGATTTGCTCTCACTCTGCCCCAACCGTAATCTTTATCTTTGCCAAACTTACCTAAATCTTTGGCAGTAGTAAATAACTTATTCTCTGCTTGGACTTGAGTGTAAGTCGGATGAGCGCTTTTAATAAGCGCTACCACGCCGCTTATCATCGGAGTTGCCATACTTGTTCCGCTCCAAGTGGCATAGACATTCAACAAAACGCTGGAATAAATACTTACTCCCGGAGCTGTAATATCCAAAGCATTGCCTCTGCCGGAAAAGCTGGCGACATAATCACTGCTATTAACGGCGCCAACGGTGGTTGAATAACTGATGCAACCGGGAATAGAAACGCCTGCGTTTCCGCTATTACCGGCAGCTACCACAACCAGAATCCCCTTATTCTTAGCGTAGCTAATGGCGTTTGTTAAATCAGGCAAGGCGCTGTCACAGAAACCTTTGTAAGTCCTAACGGTACCTAAACTCAAGTTAATTGCGTCAGCGCCGAAATCATCGCCATTTCCGTAAATACCGTCCGAACCGTTTATCGCCCAATAAATCGCGGCCACAACATCGCTAAAATAGCCGGAGCCGTTTTCATCAAGCACCTTACCGGCGATAATTCCCGCGTCAGGAGCCACGCCTTTTGCTTTAGGATCAATTCCGTCGGCGGTAATAATTCCCGCCACATGACTGCCATGGCCATTATCGTCCGTCGGGTCATTATCATTATTAACAAAATCTTTTCCTCCTAAATAACTAGAGCTTAGTTCTGGGTGAAGACGATTGTAACCAGTGTCTAAAACCACCACCTTTCTGCCATTTCCAGTGTTCCCATTGTTGTGAACAATAGTAGCGCCGATTTGCTGATTAGCGCTGGCGCTCGCCGCGCTGGGCCGGGGACTTCTCAAAATGTCTACTTCCTCATCGTCTAAAGCAAAAACTTTTATGTCCTCGGCGAGAGATAGAGATGCTGCTACTGCCTGCGGACAACGAAGAGCTTTTAATGTCTTTGCTTCTCTTACAACTTTGCAACCAGAAGAAAGCGCTTTGCTCTCCTCTTCTTCGTTATGAGCAATTACTCTTTTATGCGAATCTTCTTTATCAACGGTTACCCGGGCGCTCACCGCGCTCACAAGAGCGAAAACGGACAATAAGGCAACCGCCGCTACAAACTTATTAAAACTTGAAAATTTAGTCATAATCTAAGTGTATCAAACCCGATTATCTTCTGTCAATACCATTTGTTGATAACTTTACTGAACGTTTTTACTCCCTTTCTCGTTTTCTAGATGATTGAGGATTTTCAAAATCAGTTCGTTTTGCCGTTCCAAATGGAGAAGGATGGTTTCAATTTCCAGTTCGGCTTTAGTGTTTACTTCAAAATCAGCTTCCGCGCGGAATTCCGCATGCCGCCCCTGCAAATTTTGCCCCACCATAATCAAGGGCATTAAAAGTATCTGAATCATATTGGAAATAAAAAGCCAAAGGACGAAAGCCGGATAAGGGTCAAAGCGCAAAGTATCCGGAGCTAAAATATTCCAGCCGATCCAAAAAATTGTCCAAAGAAATATTATCAAAAAAAAGCCAGGCGAGCCGACCTTTTTGGTGATAAAAAACGCGAGCCTGTCCAGCTTGTTCAGCTTTTCTTGGCTCTCTATATTAATATTCCGCAGGGGCTTGCTCAAAGCCCTAAGCTCCTGCAAAGTTTTCGGCTTTTGCGCCATATGACTATTTTAACATAGCGTTGAATTTTTACTCAACTTTCACGTTTTTTATGATGACTGGTTCTATGGGCCGGTCTTGGGGGCCGGTGGGCGTTTGGCCGATTTTATCCACAACGTCCTGGCCGGAAATTACTTTTCCAAAAATTGTGTAATTGTGAGGCAGGGGATTATCCGCAAGCATGATAAAAAACTGGCTGCCGTTGGTATTTGGACCGGCGTTGGCCATAGCCACAACGCCCCTTTTATACCCAGCTTTAAAAGACGGAGTCGCGGGGTTTAATTCATCTTCAAATTGATATCCCGGGCCTCCCGTGCCATTGCCCAACGGATCTCCTCCTTGGATCATAAAGCCATTGATAACTCGGTGAAAAATAAGATTATCATAAAAACCTTTTTGGGCTAGCGTGATAAAATTCTGAACCGTTTTCGGCGCGTCGGCGTCGTATGTTTCAAATTTTATCGTTCCCATATTTGTTTCAATCGTGACTGTGCGCTTCTGGATTTTAGGCGTTTCCATATTATTTTTAATAAAAACGAAGTATCCCCCCGCTCCCAGAATCAATAAAACTATAATTGCTATTATATAATTCTGTTTCATCTGGCTCC
>Ga0076028_109_pt1 | contig 24274 bp, 25 predicted proteins | sample RifGroB1_FD_68105 | JGI IMG/M metagenome (GOLD analysis project Ga0076028, IMG submission 68105) | Parcubacteria (Giovannonibacteria) bacterium GW2011_GWB1_43_13 | reverse complement strand
GTCGTCCTCTAATTTGTCCGCGAATTTAATTTCGTCGGGATGGCGCTTGTCGGAATATTTTCCTTCCAAACGGTACGGCGTGATTTCTATGGCGCGGAGCTTGGGATCTTCCGCGCCAGTTACAACGCTAACCGTCCCAAATTTATTTTCGTAAAAACTTTTCGGGAAAAGCTCCTGTATTTTTTCGGGCCGGGCGTTAGTGGTAATATCCCAATCTTGCGGCGTCCGCCCAATTAAAAGATCCCTAGCGCATCCGCCAACAAGATACGCTTCAAATCCAGCGCCCTCCAAAATAGCGACAGCCGCTCTTATTTCTTTTGGGATAGTGGAATTCATAAATCGTTTTTACGCGCCCTGAGGGATTTGAACCCCCAATACCAGTTCCGAAGACTGGTGTGATATCCGTTTCACTAAGGGCGCATAAGCCCAATTTAGCATGTTTTTTGTATTTGACAAATACCTTAGAAAGGAGTATAATAGAGACAGTGAGAAAGGAGAGGGGGTTTGCTATGAGAAAACATGTAATTGCAGAATGGTGGATTGTTGATGAGCGCCTCGGAATCCGCATCCCTCCAAATACGGAGGGGGACGTGGTACGAAATGGGTTATGCAAAGATTTTGGGGTTCGATTCAACGGGTTTGAAAAGTTCGTTTTAGAAGTTAATCTCGGCGAGGATGTAGGAATCATCTCGCCGTTAACACATTAATCGTGGGGTCATCGAGCCCGCCCACCGTCTGCACGGTGGGTTTCTTATTTACATTTATTTTCTTCTTCTCCCATGAAACGCTTTGTGGACTTCTTTTAATTGTTTATCGGTAAAGTGGGTATAAATTTGAGTGGTTGAAATGTTGGCGTGGCCGAGCATTGCCTGCACCGAGCGTAAATCCGCGCCATTTTGCAATAAATCCGTGGCGAAAGAGTGGCGCAAAACATGCGGGGTAACTTTTTTTGAAATTCCGGCGACAATCGCGTATTTTTTTATCATCCTTTGAATAGAGCGCGGGGTTACAGAAAATAATTTGTCATTATCAATTTCTCCCCTTTTTTCCAAATATTTTTTAATGGCGTCTTTAGCCCTATTGGACAAAAACACCACTCGGATTTTTCCGCCCTTTCCGCGGACGGAAAATTCGTCGCGTTTTAAATTAACATCATCAATTTTTAAATTGCAAAGCTCCGAAATGCGGAGTCCGGTTGAAAAAAATAGCTCTAAAATCGCCTTATCCCTCAAAATTTTCGCGGAAGTTCCTTTGGGCGCGTTCAGTAATCTTTCCAAATCCGCAATATCTAAAAGGTCTAGCTCTCTGGGCGCCGCCTTAGCCAATTCAATTTTTTCGGCGTCCAGCGAATCAATATTTCTTTTGGACAAATATTTCAAAAACATCCGCAGAGCGATAATATAATAATTCTGCGTATTTTTGTCCAAGTTCGCGCGATTAAGATAAATCCTATACTTTCTGACAATCTCCTCCGAAATATCCTTTGGGGCGCTTATTTTTGAAAAGGCAAAAAATCGTTTTAAATATCTGTCGTAATTTTCCACAGTTTTCACCGCTCGCCCTTTTTCTATCTCCAGATACTCCAAAAATTCTTTCTTTAATTTTGCGACGTTTTCCATATTTTGATATTATCACGTTTTATGATAGTATGAGGGAGTATGCTTAAATCCAAAGACAAAAAGAAAATAGTGGAGGAGCACCGCACGCATGAAAAAGACACCGGCTCCGCCGAAGTGCAAGTGGCGCTACTTTCCAAGCAAATTGATGAACTCACTGGGCATCTGAAAAAACACTCCAAAGACAACCATTCGCGCCGGGGGCTTTTAAAAATGGTTTCAAAAAGAAAAAAGTTTCTGGAGTATTTATCAAAAACAAATAAATCCAACTATGAAAAACTTATTAAAAAATTAGGATTAAGAAAATAATGCCGGATATCAAACATAAAAATCAGAGAGTCGCGGTTTTCATTGACGCGCAAAATCTTTACCACTCAGCTAGAAGCCTTTTCGGGGGACGGGTGAATTTTAAAAATCTTTTGGCGACGGCGGTTGGCGGAAGGCAATTAATCCGCGCCTTTAGCTATGTGATAAGCACCAAAACCGGGGAAGAGAAGCCGTTTTTTGAGGCACTCATAAAACTTGGCATTGAAACGCGCGAAAAGGAACTTCAGGAATTTTTCGGCGGAGCGAAAAAAGCGGATTGGGATGTGGGGCTCGCGGTGGACGCAATCCGCACGGCGGAAGTTGTTGATACCATTGTCATTGCCTCCGGCGACGGCGATTTTATCCCGCTGGTTGAATATTTAAAAAATCAGGGGCGCCGCGTGGAAGTCATCGCCTTCGGTCGGTCTTCTTCGGGAAAACTCAAAGAAGCGGTGGACGAATTTATTGACCTCGGCGAAGAACCGGGGAAATACATAATAAAGAAGTAACGCCCCCTGTGGGATTTCATAACCCCATCGCGAAACGCGATTCCCCCTTACCTTAAGGGGGAAATAATATGAAATATATTTATAATAATAAGAAATTCAGAGAAAGAAGAGGGGATTTGCGTAATAAGCAGACCGAGGCAGAAAGAATATTGTGGTGGCATATAGGCGACAGGCATTTAGATGACAATAGATTTTTCAGACAATATAGTGTTGGGCCGTACATTCTTGATTTTTACTGTCCGAAAGCAAGATTAGCAATAGAATTGGATGGTAAAACCCACTTACCCAGCGAGCAAAGAATATACGATTCTGAGCGAACTCAATATTTGGAAGCTAATGATATTAAAGTTATAAGATTTTGGAATGACGAAATAGAAAACGATTTGGAAGCTGTTTTAGAAAAAATCTACAAATTAACACCCCCTTAAGGTAAGGGGGTGCGCGAAGCGCGGTGGTTATGAAATTAAAGAAATAAAAAAAACGCCCGCCATATTAGCGGGCAGGCCGCCGGGATTTCTAGGCGGCTTGTGGAAAATTATTTTACGCCATTATTATAGCTACTTCGCTGGCATAAACAACGTAACATTTTGATTTTTTACCGCATAGTTTAATGGACGCGCTGGCAAACTTTTTTGTTGGACGCGCGCCATCGAACAATGCCTTAGCTCCAATTTCCGCCGCATATCGCTTAATCGCTTTTTGGGGCGAAAAGGTTTTGTTCTTGGAAACTAAAACCGCCGCAAACGGCCCGTAACCCTTATTATCGTAAACCGCATAACAGATCATAATTTCACCTCCTTCTACCGACAATTTACCATATTTATCAAAATCTTGTCAATACTGACATTTTTGGGCAAGTAATATAGTATCTAGAGTATTATTAATTAATATTGTTGGTCTCTGGATAGATAGTCCTTCGACAAGCTCAGGACTAAAATCTGGAGATCACCTAAAGCAAATATGCAATCTAAAAAATTTACGACTGAAGTCGGCGGAAGAACTCTTATCGCCGAGTTTACTGATTTAGCCCACCAAGCCAACGGGTCTTGTTTGGTCTCTTACGGCGACACGGTTATTTTGGCCACCGCCGTGCAAACTAAAAACGCTAGGGAAGGAATAGATTTTTTCCCGCTAATGGTGGACTACGAAGAAAAATTTTACGCCGCGGGGATGATTTTGGGTTCTAGATTCATGCGCAGAGAAGGTAGAGCTTCCGACGAAGCAATTTTGGTTTCCCGGCTTATTGACCGCTCTATCCGACCATTGTTTAACCAAAAAACCAGAAATGAAGTGCAAGTGATAATTCTCGCGCTTTCTGTTGACGAAGAAAACGACCCGGATGTGCCGGCGATTTTAGGCGCCTCTTTGGCTTTGGGAATTTCCAATATTCCATGGGCGGGGCCGATTGGCGCGGTAAGAGTCGGTAAAGCCGATGGTAAATTGATAATCAATCCGACCTATAAAGAAAGGGAGGGGGCGGAATTGGATACCGTAATTTGCGGAAAGGACGGCAAAATAAATATGATAGAAGCCGGCGCCCAGGAAATCCCCGAAGAAAATATGATGAGGGCTTTGGAACTCGCGGTTTCCGAAAACGACAAGCTTTGCGAATTCCAAAAAAAAATAATTGCCGAATTGGGGGAGAGAAAATCGGAAATCAAAATCGCCGAAGCCCCGCCAGATATGCAAAGCGAGTTTCAAAAGCAAATCGTAAAAAAATTGGAGGAAACTATTTATATTAAAGAAAAATTAAACAGATATGAGGCGATGAACAAATTGAAAGAGGAGTGGCTGGAAAGATGCGAAGAAGAATATAAAGACACGCCCAAGAACATCGCTGATTCGCTTTTTGAAGACGCTATTAATGATATCGTACACAAAAATATTATTGAAAAAGATAAGCGCTCGGACGGGCGAGGCATAAAAGAAATCCGCGCGCTTTCCGCTAAAGCCAAAATTCTTCCGCGGACGCACGGCTCGGCGATTTTTTATCGCGGGGAAACGCATATTTTATCCGTCGTTACCCTGGGCGCGCCTTCGGACGTCCAGCTTATTGAGGGTATGGAAATCCGAACCAAAAAAAGATTCATGCATCACTATAATTTCCCGCCGTTTTCCGTTGGCGAAATAAAATCAATGCGTGGCCCATCCCGCCGTGATATTGGGCATGGCGCTCTGGCCGAGCGCGCGCTTTTGGCGATAATTCCTCCGGCGGAAATTTTCCCATACACCGTCCGCGTGGTTTCCGAAACGCTTTCCTCCAACGGCTCAAGCTCCATGGGCTCGGTTACGGCATCTTCTTTAGCTCTGATGGACGCTGGGGTTCCCATAAAAACTCCCGTGGCCGGAATCGCGATGGGGCTGATGATGTTTGACGAAAATAATTATAAAGTTTTAACCGATATCCAGGGGCCGGAAGACCACCACGGCGATATGGATTTTAAAGTGGCTGGCTCCGCCGCCGGCATCACGGCAGCGCAGATGGATGTGAAGGTTGCCGGCATTCCGTTAAAAATTATGCGTGAGGCGTTTTTGCAGGCAAAAGAAGCGCGGCTCCAGATTTTGGAAGTCGTAACAAAAGAATTGCCAAAGCCCCGCGAAGAATTATCTCCTTACGCGCCGAGAATTTTAACCATGCATATAAATCCGGATAAAATCCGCGATGTCATTGGGCCAGGCGGCAAAATGATCCAAGCGATTGTCGCCGAGACCGGAGCTGAAATTGATATTGAGCAGGACGGGACGGTTTTTATAACCGCGCCAAGAGAGGAGAGCCTAAAAGCGGCTGAAGCCAAAATTAATATGCTAACCAAAGAATTTGAAATCGGCGAGGTGTTTACCGGAACAGTCACCAGAATTTTCCCGTTCGGAGCCATGGTTGAAATCGCGCCGAAGCAGGAGGGCTTGGTGCATATTTCGGAGCTGGCGCCGTTTAGGGTTGAGCAAGTAACAGACGTGGTCTCGCCGGGAGATGAAGTGCCGGTGAAAGTAATCGGCATTGACGACCAAGGAAGAGTCAACCTTTCCATAAAAGCGGTAAAAGAATTGCCGTTAAAATCTCACAATGACCGCCGGGCGGGAGAGGACGAAGCCAGGCGCCAACAAGCGCGCAGGCCCCGAAGATAAAAATGTTAAAATAAATTATGGCCGACGAGCCAAAAAAAATCCCCAATATAAGAACGTTTAAAACCGACGCTGAGGTTTTTATGAAAGAGAAAAAAATCTCGCAGTTGGATATCGCGCGCGGCGCCTACAGCGCGGGCAAAGATGTTTTACGAACGGCTCCGGCAGAGCGTTTTAACTATAAAATAATAATTTTCGCGGGGCTCGCCGTATTAATCGTGGGACTGGCGGCTTTTTTCGCTTTCAGATTATTTTTTCCGGCTACCCGCGCGCCAGCGGGGCCAGTTGAAAAACCGACCGCTAATTTTTTGCCGGTGGACGGAACTAAAGAAATAATATTCTCCGAAGCTAACCCCGGCGCGCTGACAAGCGCGCTTCTGGAGGAACGCGGGAAAAACCTCCGCTTTGGCACAGTGGTTTATTTTCCCGTAAAAATCCTGAAAAACACCGGCGAAGAAAAATCTTTAGAGGTTTTTGATTTAACTCGCTCGCTCGGCTGGCAGGCGCCCTCGGAATTTTTGGATAATACCCTGGATTTCAATTTGCTTGCCATTTACGGGCAAAATTCGCGGGATATCGCGGTGATTTTAAAAATTAAAAATTTCCCAAGCACCTTGGCGTCGCTTTTTAATTGGGAACGGACGATCTGGCAGGATTTCAAGCCGTTTCTGCAAGCCGAGGACATAAAAAATATTCCGCAATTTGCTTTCGCGGATGATCTCATAAAAAATAACGACGCGCGGGTTTTAAAAAATAATCCGCCAGCTGGCGGAGACAAAATAATTTTAGGTTACGTTATTTTTAATAAGCAATATGTCATCATATCCACCTCCCGCGACGCGCTTGCCATAATTTTAGACCGCTTGATTGCTTTGCCTCCGAGATAGCGTGCCTGCCGAAATAGATATGCGACATATTTGCACGATCGGATAAAAGTGTCGCATTAGTATTAATGAGTATTGAAATGATTTTTGTGGTATTGACACGCAATGCAAAAGGTGCTATACTCTAAATTAGAATTAAAAATAGGCTCAGCAAATAAATCAAAAAGAAAGGAAGGTGTCACAATGAGTGAACGCGATTATAGTGTTCAGCCCTTCTCGGTGGCTGACTCAGAAGGTTGGAAGGTTTTAATGCAGAAGAATAGTGATGGTGGGTGGCCCATGATTAACAGCTACGTGTCTCGTTGGGCAAACCTTATGGAACAGAGGATGGCTCTTGGTGAGAGACTTGAGAATATCGCCGAGATAACCAGTCAAGAGGCGGATGATGATAAGGTCCTGAATATGATTTACACACAAGCGGTCTATATCCTGTCGCGGGTGTGGAAATACAAAGAAGAGTTCCGTCGCTGGCAAGCATCTCGTTCCTGATCGTGAAGGGTGGAATTCAATTCTGTCCAAGGGGTGTCCAAAAGTTTGGACACCCCTTTTTTAAATTTACAAGAACAAAAAATTTGCCCCCGAGATAAAATTTTGATAAGATAGCCAAATGGCATTAGATTTAGATTATTTTAAGAAAAAATTAGAAGAGGAAAAAACGCGCTTGGAGGGGGAGCTAGGAACAATCGCGCATAGAAATCCGGACGCGCCGGAGGATTGGGCTGTGAGCCAGCCCGATATGAATGTTATGCCTGCCGCAAAAGAAGAGGTCGCGGACGTTCAGGAAGAGTTGGAAAACGCTGCAAGCGTGGAGTATAATTTGGAGTCCCGCCTGTGCGATATAAATGAAGCTTTATACAAAATGCGCCAAGGAAAATACGGTGTCTGCTTCGCTGGCGGGGAGCCGATTGACGAAGCTAGATTGCGCGCCAATCCAGCCGCAACAACCTGCGTTAAACACGGAAATTAAAATATATGTTCACAATTGACCAAAAATTTCCGCATTTCTCGCTAGAAACATATGATCCGATTAAAGATGATGTCGGGAAAATTTCGTTAGCAGATTTTGCAGGCAAATGGCTTGTCTTATTTTTTTACCCGGCAGATTTTACTTTCGTTTGTCCGACTGAATTAGTAGATCTCCAGAGAAGATTTGATGAATTTAAAAATTTGAATGCCGAGATAATTTCAGTTTCCACGGATACTGTTCATACTCACAAGGCTTGGATTGAGATGGAAGAAATCCTCAAAGGTATAAAATATAAAATGGCGGCCGACCATAACGGAAAATTTTCCAAAGATCTCGGTATTTACTACGAAGAGAGCGGAAAGTCGCATCGTGCCGCATTTATTATTGATCCCGACAGCATTTTAAGATCGGCTCAAGTAGTCGCAGACGAAATCGGAAGATCCGCCGGAGAAATACTCAGACAATTAAGAGCGCTTAATTTCGTCCGCAAAAATCCCGGGCATGTTTGCCCCGCCTCTTGGGATGAAGGCGCGCAAACTCTTCAGCCCTCCATTAAAAAAGCCGGGAAGGTTTACAAAGAACTGAAGTAACGCTAGAGTGGCAGGAATGGCCACAAAGCTTCATTCGGCGGAAGTTGTAGGTTTGGAAGGAAAAATTATTGACGTAGAAATTGATCTCTCGCGCGGACTTTTTAATTTTGCGATCGTGGGGCTCGCGGATAAAGCAATCGCTGAATCTAAAGAAAGAGTTTCCGCGGCAATAAAAAGCCTGGGAGCTAAGCCGCCTAACCAAAAAAACCAGCGAGTCACAATTTCTTTAGCGCCGGCGGACTTAAAAAAAGAAGGGCCGGCTTTTGATTTGCCGATTGCTTTAGCTTATCTCTCGGCTTCCAAGCAAGCCAATTTTGAAACAAAAAATAAAATTTTTCTCGGCGAGCTTGCTTTGGATGGTGCCTTGCGCCCAATAAAAGGTTCTTTGGCGCTGGCGGAAGCAGCTAAGAAAAAAGGGTTTTCTGAAATATTCTTGCCAGAGGGAAACGGCGCCGAAGCGTCTTTGATTGACGGCGTAAAAGTTTTTGAAGCTTCGTCATTGGAAGAAGTTTTAAACCATCTGGAAAATAAAGTTTTAATAAAAGAGTGCCCTCCTTCAAAATTTGTAAAATTGGAATCTTTTTTCGGAACGGATTTTTCCGACATCCGCGGACAAGAATCCGCAAAAAGAGGATTGGAAATCGCGGCCGCGGGCTCGCATAACGCCCTGATGATAGGGCCTCCGGGCACCGGAAAAACTATGCTGGCTCGCGCGTTTTCCACGATTTTGCCTCCATTATCGCGCGAAGAAGCGTTGGAAGTCACAAAAATACATTCCATCTCCGGCGCTTTAAAAGAAAACGAAACTCTAATTAGAGAGCGCCCCTTCAGAAATCCGCACCATACTTCTTCCTACATTTCGTTGGTTGGAGGAGGCAGTTATCCAAAGCCGGGAGAAATAACTTTGGCGCACCGCGGAGTTTTGTTTCTGGACGAATTTGCTGAATTTGAAAGGCGGGTAATTGAGGTTTTGCGCCAGCCCTTGGAAGATAAAGTTGTGACGGTCGCCCGCGCTAAAGCCACCCTGACTTTCCCGGCTCAAATAATGCTTATTTTGGCCATGAATCCATGCCCCTGCGGAAATCTTGGTTCCAATAAAACTTGTATCTGTCCGACTTCGGCCATCAATCGCTACCAGAGAAAAATTTCGGGGCCGATTGTGGACCGCATTGATCTTTGGCTAGGTGTTTATGGCATTGAACATAAAAAGTTGGAAGATGACGCGCCCGGAATTAAAAGAGAGAAATCTGATGAAATACGGGGACGCGTTGAGCGCGCGCGGGAAACACAAAGAAGGCGTTTTGCGGATTCAAACCTGCCTGCCGGCAAGGCAAGAATTTCAACCAACTCCGAAATGTCTGTTCGAGATATTAAAAAATATTGCGTTTTGGACGACGAGTCAAAATCGGTTTTACAGCAAGCCGCTGCCCGGCTTGACCTTTCCCCGCGCTCTTACCACCGCGTAATCAAACTCGCTCGCACCATCGCCGACTTGGTAGATGAACGAAATATAAAAAAAGAGCACCTCCTAGAGGCGCTCCAATACAGACCGAAACAGTTAATTTAATACGGACAGCCCTGTTGCGGTTTAATCCGACACATCGCTTTGAATCTCGCGAAGCGCCCTCTGGCGGCGGCGTCCGAGAGTTCATACGGAGTCAATTTCCGTTCCAGAAAACGTTCATCGCCGCTCATGAAAACTTTCCTCAACTCCGACTGCCTGTCGAGAGTGTTTTGGTAATCCGGACTTTGCGAACCCAAAAATGAAATCGTCTGGTCGGGGTAAATCGCGTTGAATTGCTCCTCCATCAAAGTATTCATGGCGGATTTAATGATATTCCGCTCTTTTTCTTTCCCCGCAAAATAAACAAAAAGTGAGCCGACGGCAATTATTGCCACAATTAAAAGAACGATTTCGCTTTTTCTTAAACCCATCATATTTATTTCCCTCCTATGGTTTTTGGTTGATTTTTGGACTCTGTTTGCCAGTATACACCCATAACAATAAAAAGTCAAGTTTTTGGCTTGGCTCTTAAAATTAACCTTATTTTATAAGGTTAAAACGGATTCTTAGCGCCACGGACTTCAAAATGCACATGGCATCCTGTGGAATTTCCGCTGGAACCTATACCACCGATGGTGTGACCTTGTGGCACATATTGACCAACGTTCACGTTAACCAAAGAAAGGTGAGCGTAAACAGTTTGAGTTCCATTCGGATGCGCAATCACAATATATCTGCCGTAACCTCCGTTCCACCCCGTGGAGCGGGCCACAATCACGGTGCCTCCGGCTGAAGCGTAAACCGGCGTGCCGCAACTGTTCGCCAAATCCACGCCGTTAAACCCGTGAAGCCCCTGCGATTTTCTTCCGCCAAAAATCGGCCGCATAAAATATCCGGCGATTTCCGGCCCGCCACCTCCGTAATACTGCGATTTAGGCTGAGCTCCGGGAATTTGGCCCAGTTCCGCGTCGGGAATTATAATAGTCGCGCCCTCTTCCAAATAACCATCCGCCGGTAAATCATTGTAAGCGATAATATCTTGCGCGTCGCTTTTATATTTTTTAGCCAAAGACGCGGCCGTGTCTCCTTTTTTGGCCTGATATTGAATGCCTGTAATCGGTAAAATTACCAAAATATCGCCGACTTTAATCTGGTCGCCTTGTTTTAAATTGTTTGACCAATAGATTGTGGCCACCGAAACTCCAAACATGTCGGCGATTTTGGAAAGAGTGTCGCCATCATGAACGGTGTAAGTCGTAATCTGGTCAAGTTTGTAGGTTTCAAAATCGGCCAAACTCCCCATGGGGCCGACCACCGGAAGAATAGATGAGCTGTCCACAATATTCATCACCGCTCCTCCGGTCGCAGATTTGGGGTCGGAAGCGCTGGGGGCCTTTAGAAGCGGGACGTTCTGTGAGTTATAAGTGGATGCGTCGCTCTGGCCAGCGCCGAATAAATTACCCAAAAATGAAAAAAGGCCGGCGTGCGCGACCGGTGCAGATGCTAAAAATAGCATCAAAAAGACGCCCGAGGCGGGCAAAAACAAGCCTTTAAGATGTGCCTTATTTAAAATAGTTTAAAAAATTAAAGTTTCGGTAATAGGCCTCGCCCAGCTCTCTATCCGACCGTTGGGTTAATGCTAGCATTTTGGGAGGCCAAAATCAATCCTGGTCAAAAAGATGTCCACAGCCCCGCTAAGCGGGGTAAAATTGCTATCATACGCTCATGCAAGATTTAGAATCGTCTGCCTCTTCGGCGGACAAGTTAAATTCCAAACAAAAAGAGGCGGTGGAGACCACGGAAGGGCCTGTTTTGGTTGTGGCCGGCGCCGGAGCAGGGAAAACCAAAGTTATCACAGAGCGGATTAAATACTTAATTGAAGGGGGCGCGGCGCCCGAATCAATTCTTGCCGTCACTTTCACCAATAAAGCGGCGGGGGAGATGAAAACCCGCGTCGCACGCGCTGGCCCATTCATCGGCACTTTCCACGCTTTAGGGCTTCTGATTATCCGCGAAAACCTGAAAAAAATGGATATCGGCAAAAATTTTACCCCCTCACCAACAGGGTTGGTGGGGGGGTTTACGATTTTAGACGAAGATGACGCTTTAAAACTTATAAAAGAATGCCTTTTGGAATTAAAAATTGACCCGAAACAGTTTGACCCCTCCAGAATCAGAAACAATATTTCGCATCTGAAAAATCAGATGATAACGGCGGACGAATTTATAGACGACCCGCCTAACGGCGAGGCAGGCAGCGCTTTTGAAAAAATATTGGGAAAAGTCTGGCGGCTTTATGAAGAAAAAACCAAAGCGCAGAATTTGCTGGATTTTGACGATTTGCTTTTAAAACCGGTTTTGCTTTTTAAAAAAGACAGCGAGACGCTGAAAAAATATCAGGAACGCTGGCGCTATATCCATATAGACGAATATCAGGACACTAATGAGGCGCAGTATGCCATCTCCAAAATGCTTGCCGAAAGCAACCGCAATATTTTGGCGGTTGGCGATGTTGACCAGGCCATTTACAGCTGGCGGGGCGCGGATTTTAAAAATGTCTTGAATTTTCAAAAAGATTATCCCGACGCCAAAGTTGTTTTTTTGGAAGAAAATTACCGCTCCACGGATATTATTTTGGAGGCGGCCAACGCCGTGATAACGCGCAATAAATTCCGCATCCCAAAAAATCTCTGGACAAAAAGAGTGGGCGAACATCAAATCCGAATTCTTTTCGCGGAAGATGAAAAAAAGGAAGCTGAAATGGTGGCCAGCGAGATAAAATTTTTAAAAACAAACATAAAACTAAGCGAGATGGCGGTTCTCTACCGCACCAACGCTCAATCGCGCGCCTTGGAAGAAGTTTTTTTGGGTAAAAATATTCCCTACAAAATCACGGGCGGCGTAAGATTTTACGAAAGGCGCGAAATAAAAGATTTAATAGCGTATCTAAGGCTTATTAGAAATCCAGAGAACGGATTGAGCTACAATAGAATCGCGAATGTCCCGCCGCGCAAAAAAAAGAAAATAGATTTTGAGAAACTTATGGAAAATTTTCGCAAAGCGGGCGGAGGCACCGGAACGCATGAACTTTTAAAAAAAATAATCAGGGAAATAGAATTTAGGGATTATATTGACGACGGGACGGAAAAAGGGAAAGAAAGATGGCAAAACGTGGAAGAACTTCTGGGGCTCGCCCAAAAAATAGAAAATCTGGATGAATTTTTGGAGCATGTTTCGCTTTATAACGCACAAGATGAAATAAACCCCCACACCAACGGGGTTGGTGTGGGGGTAAATCTAATGACTATGCATTCAGCAAAAGGGCTTGAATTTGAAGCCGTTTTCGTAGTGGGCTTGGAAGAAGGACTTTTCCCGCACACGCTTTCATTTGAGCCGGAGGATTTGGAAGAAGAGCGCCGGCTTTATTATGTGGCCATAACTCGCGCTAAAACCCATCTCTACCTAACCGCGGCCGGGCGCCGGACTCTTTTCGGGGAGCGCGCCGCGAATATTCCTTCCAGATTTTTAAAAGAAATACCGAGCCACTTACTGGTTTATATAAATAAACAGGAGAGTGAGGAAATAGAAGAAAATATTTATGTTGAATAAACAAAAAAAAATTCTAGGCCAGCATTTTCTAAAAAATAAAAAAATCCTAGAAGAAATGGCGCGCTCCGCGGAAATCTCTAAGAAAGATATTGTTTTGGAAGTGGGGCCGGGCTTGGGTTCGCTTACGGAAATTCTCGCGGAGCGCGCCGGGAAAGTTATTGCTATAGAAAAAGACCGCGAATTGATCCCGATTTTGCGTGAGAAATTCAAAAAAATTAAAAATATGGAAATTATAGAGGGAGATATTTTGAAAATTAAAAATTTAAAATTAGAAAATTATAAAATCGTCGCTAACATTCCGTATTATATCACTTCGCGATTTTTAAGATTGTTCCTGTCCCAAACCAGGTTTGGGCCAAAACTTATGGTTTTGATGGTCCAAAAAGAAGTCGCTGAAAGAATTTGCGCGAAGCCCAACAAAATGAATCTTCTCGCGCTATCGGTCCAGAGTTACGCTAAGGCGGAAATCATCCGCTATGTTTCAAAAAATTTTTTTTCGCCACCGCCAAAAGTTGATTCAGCGATAATAAAAATAACCCCTTTCGCCCCCCTTAAGGTAAGGGGGGCTGTGAGGGTTATGAAAATTAATCCTGAAAAAATCCTCGCGCTGGCAAAACTGGCCTTCCAGCAAAAACGGAAAATGCTCCGAGGGGTAGTGAAGCGAAGCTCTACTACCCCTCTCCGCCACCTCAACATCCCAGAGAAATACCAAACCAAGCGCCCGGAGGAATTGTCATTAGAAGATTGGATTAAAATCGTAGTAAAATAATAATAATGAGTCCAAATGCAAAAAAGGTTGGCGCGGTGTTTCTTATGATAACAACACTGTTTTTGCCTTTTTATACCATACTCGCGGCGCAAGTGATCCAGGAAATCCAGCCCCTAAATAAGCCATTCGGCGGAAAAATTATAAAAATACAGGCCTGCATAATCCCTAAGGCCCTGCTTCTGACCATCGGTCCGCCAATGGGAGGAAAATATCTTTTGACGGATTCCAGCACGCTTCACGCCTATGACACAATAATGCCCGGGGTATGGACTTTAGGTCTGGCAGAACCCAATGCTGTAAACTGCAGAGGCAACCCAGCCGGGATAGCTGGATTTGCTGTAAATACGTTAATCAGTACCGCTTTGAACTTTATCCCAGTTGTAGGTCAGATACTTTCTCTAGTTTACACACTTTTCAGTTTCATTTTCCCGAAAAAACCGCCTAGTTTGGGCAATGGTTACCCAATAATCCGCATCGGCACCGGTCCAGCTCCAAACTCTCTCCCCTCAACACAGCCCTCCGCTCCTATTACACAGCCGTCCACACCTTAATTGCTTCGTAAAAGTGCTACAATTAAGTAGAAGAAATGGGCTATTTACCGTCAAAAAATTTCATAGCCCTTGTTTCCGTCGCCCTTGTTATTTTATTCACGGGTTGGTTTGTTTCGCTGGTGTGGAATAGCGCTCCGGAAAAATCCAAAAGTGTTTCGCAAGTCGTCTCCAATTCTTTTTTGGCGGCTTATCAAGACGCCAACCGCGATACCGACAACGACGGCCTGAAGGACTGGGAAGAAATTCTTTGGAAAGCCGACCCGAATAAAACCGACACGGACAGTGATGGGACGCCCGACGGAGAAGAGATAAAACTAGGGCGTGATCCAGCCATTGCAGGGCCCAATGACAAACTTAAAAAAACGGAAGAAGAGGAAAAGCCCGCCGCAGCTACGCCTCAAACGCTTACCGACCGCATCGCCCAAAAATTCGCTGTTGAATATCTTACCACCCAAGGGGCTTCCGGAGGAAATCCTAACGACTTTCAAAAAAAATCTTTGTCCGAATCCTTAATGACATCATTGGCTAAAGACGCGCTGACTTTCAAAGACCAGCTTGACGCGCGGAATGTGATAATCAACAAAGATGTTCCCGCGAAATCATATTTGAACGAGCTGGGAGCTTTTCTGGATAAAAATTTTGCGGGATTAAAAGAAACCGAAATTGATATTTTAGATAACGCGATCTCCACTTCAAATTTTGACGGGCTTAAAAAATTGGACGCCAATATTTCGGCTTACAAAAAAGCGGTGGATTTTCTAAAAAAAGAAAAGGTACCAGAAAATTACGCGCCTATGCACTTGGAACTGATGAATATTTTAAATAATACTGCCATCGCCGCAAGCTATATGCAAATGACCGAGAAAGACCCAGCTAAGGGGCTCATTGGTCTTTCGCTTTATTTTAATCAGGTTGAGCGCGCCGTGAATTTTTCAAAATCAATAAAGGCGCAGATAAAAATAGACGCGCTGGAGTTTAAACCGGCGGAAGGCGGGTATCATTTCGTAAAATATGGATTATAAAAAACAAATTTTCGCGGCGGTGTTGAGCGTAAGTTTATTGGTGCCTGTTTTTGCTTTAGCCTTGACTGAAGACCCGCCAACGACCACAACACCAGATTCTGCGGGGTCTGAACCATCATCGGGGGAAACTTCGCAGAGTTCATGTAGCGTAATCGCCATATTAGGATCTACGGATTGCAATGAGGTCCCTACAAAAGTACCGCTCGGAGTCCCGCGAGACATAGCCAACAAAATCGCCTGGGGAATTGCTAAAATGCTGGTGCAAAAGCTCACCGACCAGATTGTAATGCTCATCAGAACCGGTGGACAAGGCGGGGGGGCGCTTTTTGTGCAGGATTGGAACGGATTTTTGCTTGACGCCGCCGACCAAGCCAGCGGAGTATTTATTAAAGAGCTGAATCTAACCCAGCTTTGCGAGCCTTTCGCCCCGCGGTTAAGATTAATTTTTGCCGGCGGACGGCGCTCGTTTCAAGACAGATATAGATGCACCGTTTCAACCGTAATGGGTAATATTCAAGGTTTTTTTAATGATTTTAATAATGGCGGATGGCAAAGATGGATTGAGCTTACGCAAGTTCAAAATAATCCCTACGGGCAATATTTAGGGTTATTGGAAGAAAAAGAAAAAAGAGAGGCCTTGGGAGTGCAAAAAAGTTTCAACGAAGCTATGTCGGCAAACGGATTTTTGGGAATTAAAGAGTGCGGGCCAACAGTGCAAAACGAGCCCGGAGACAATCCAATCGGAGAGGTCTGTAAAATCGTAAGCCCTGGCAAGTGGCTAGAAGAGCGATTGATTGAATCCACAAACTCTGACATTAAACAACTAAATCTCGCCGATTCTTTTAATGAAATAATTTTGGCTGCTTTTCAAACAATGATGCAGACGCTCTTTTCTTCGGGCGGGCTGGCTTCGTCCAATATTCGCTCAACCGCCATCACTTCGCAACTGGAAAATGATTTGAATAATTTAAAACAAAGCATGATTCAGTTTAGCGGAGTGGACAGCGCCATCTCCATCACTCAATCAATTATCACCAAAAAGAATGATTCTTTGGCCAAAGTGAAAAATGAAATTTTAACGCTGGGCAAACTCAAAACTTGCCAGCAGACCAGCGGGCTTTCTATAAACACAGTGGAGAACGGCCTAAACGCCGCCGTCTCCACAAAGCTGGCGCTGGAAAATGATATTTTGAACCAAACTTTATTTAATGAAACCTTAAAAGACGACAGGGCGGAGTGATGTTTAATTTCATCGCGGCGCCGTTGGCGTTGGCTGCAGCCGCATGTCAAAAAACAGACGGCACAATTGTTAAAACATATTCAATGTCATGTGACGCGTCAGAGTGTTCAAAATTGGAGGGAATATGTAAGCCTATTAATGTAAGTGAAAGCGGTATAAAGACAGCGGATCAAGAAGTCTTATTAAACAAGGCTGGTGGGGCGTTCGGCATAGGTAAGGGATTGCTATGGGGACTAAACATAATTTTAACGGCAGCAGTGCTTGCTATGGGGAAATTCGTCGCGCTAGCTGGAAGTTTTTTTGACGTAGCTATTCATAATGCAGCCTTAAGTGGCTTCAATAATTTAATAGCTGTACAAAAAGGCTGGGAAGTGTCGCGAAACATCGCTAATCTTTTTTTCATTCTCATACTGCTTGCTATTGCAATTGCCACTATTTTGCGCATACAAAGCTACAATGCAAAACAATTGCTACCTAAACTAATAGTGATAGCCTTGCTAATTAATTTCAGTTTAACAATAAGCTATGTAGTAATTGATTTCGCAAATATACTCGGAGGTGGCTTTTGGTTTGCACTTACTAAAAATGGAAGCCAGTCTATCTCTCAATCTCTAATGGCTGGTGCTAGATACCAAGAGATTTTTGACACCAATGATGTTATTAAAACTTCGGGGTGGGAAAAATGGTTGTGGGGCACAATTGGCACTGTTTTAGGTGCTTCAATCGCAGGAGCAGGCTGTTTGACAGGATTTTTCTGCCCAGGAGCAATTGCGCTCGGAGGTTTGATGATTGGAGGGACGTTCGCTGGTTATGCAAGCTGGGCAACATTAAGTTCATCAGCCAACTTACAATCCGCTATAGATTATTTTTACCTAATAATGCTCCCGCTTATTGTTTCTCTTCCGCTGGTTTTCGTCTTTGTATTTGGGGGAATTTTAATGATTATCAGGTTCGCCATACTAACTCTACTTTTGGTTTTAGCACCATTAGCTTTCCTTTTTTATATACTGCCTACAACAGAAAAATATTGGCATACTTGGTGGGAAAAGTTGATTTCTCATGCATTTTTCTTCCCCGCTTTTATGTTTCTTCTTTACATCAGCATCTCCATAGCCAACACTATGACGCGTAGCGCGATTAGCGGAAATATAACCCAAAATTTTCCGTTTTTGGTTGATACAACTACAGTTGTCGTACTTTTAATCTCTTCTCTTTTAATTGCGCGCACAATGGGCATCTACTTTGCTAGCTCGGTCTTGGGTTGGGCAACTTCAAGTAGAAAATGGCTCACGGGATTTGTGGGAGGAGTGGCGGCGAGGAATTTGGTGGCGCCGATTGGAGCAAGATTGCAGCAAACCAAGGCCATGGGAAGAATAACGGAGGCCTCTCCGACTTTGGGTTATTACGCGCGGATGGGCACGGGCTGGCTGGCCGGGCTGGGCAAGGCGCCAGCGCAAGCGGAGAATATGGCTAAAGCGGCATTGGCGCAAGGCAAGGGAACATGGGGGGCGTCGTTTGGAAAACTTGGTCGGGCAGGGCAAGAAGCGATGCTGAAAGGGATGACTCAAGAACAACGCGCGGAATTTGTTGCCGGCCTTTCAAGAAATCAAGCGATAAGGGCAAACGATATTCTTCGTTCGCCGCAGTTTAGCGCGACCGAAGCCGCGAAATTTGATCTGGAAAGTTGGAAGCGGCAGACCAGGCCGCAACAACAAGCGCGAATGGCCGGATGGCTTGGCATTAATCCTAAAACCGGACTTCCCAATAATCAAGAAGCTGCGGCTGAAGCTTTGCGCAGTATGAGCCCCGAGGACCAAGCAACCCTGGTTGATTCGCTAGCGCTGGTTGACCCTGCGTTGGCAAAACAAGCCACAGATTTCATTGAATCGCGATTCAGTCCGAAAGACCAACAAAGTTTCAAGATTGCCCGCCTTCTACGTAAGACCGATGATGAGCAACATACTAAATTCGCCACCGAACTTAACAATGATGATAAAGAAGCTTTCCTGCGTAAAAAAGACGCTAAAGGGCAAGCTAGGTTTATGGATAGCTTTGCTACAATGCCGGCTGGCTTTAATGCAAAAGATTGGACTGATGCCGAAACCGCAGCTAAAACAACAATCCAAACTCGTTTTAGCGCCAGCGAACAAAGGGCTTTCAAGGAAGCGGTTATTGAAAATACAAGCGGGAAAGCTGTTGATAAAATTAAGGTAGCCGCGGCGACAATGTCTGATGAAGAGCTAGATATTCTACAAAAAGTGGGAGATGAAAATAAGATATCGCGGCTGATAAATGATTTTGGCGGAAGCGCTAAAGCGGGGGAGAAAGCTATAGCTCAAAAGATTGGTAAAAGCATAGTTAAGCGCGGGCAAGAAAATAAATATATTGATCGCGTAGCGCCAAGGCAGTTTATAGACACAATTATGGGCGCGGCTGATACTAGATCCCATCAAGAAAAATTAAAAGAATACTTCACTAAGCGTTTAAAGAAGGTTATGAAGCGATATTAACAGCATCAAGAGTCACAATAGGACCCAGAACGGAGGATAGAGCGCAGGCCCTGGCAAACGAGATGCAGAGAAAGGGAAATAATATCGCCGCTCAAGAATTAAGAGATTATGTTGCGGGAATTTCTCCGTATAAAGAAGTAATTACAAGTATATTGGAGGGTAGAGCGCAACCTAAAACACCCTAAAACTATGGCCGACCAAAAAGATATTTTAGAAAGAGTTTCAGAACTGCCGGATGATCTCCGGAAAGCGCTTTTCGCGCGCTCAACGACCGATACGATACAAGTCGTTGGAAAAAATGCCGGACTTTCCATTGATAAAATCGGGGAGTTAGCTGACGAAACGGGACGGGTGATGCTGGGAATTACTTCACCCTCGGATTATGTAAAAAATCTGGTGAGCAGATTGAGTGTTAATCAAGAAAAAGCGAAAGCCATCGCCGAAGAAATAAATCAAAAAGTTTTCCAGCCGGTGAGGGAGTCGCTGAAGAAAATACATGGGATAGAAACACCCCCCCCAGCCCCCCCCTTATCAATGGGGGGAGAAAGAGTAGAGATATCCCCTCCTTTACAAGGAGGGGTCAGGGGAGGTAAAGAAATAGAAATCAAACCGCAACCCAAGCCATTGCCGAAGCGGGAAGATATTGAAACGCAAAAACCAAAAACAGAAGAAGCCAAAACGGCGTTTCAAGCTCCACGTTCCACGTTTCAAGAAGTAATCCCTCCAATCTTTGTTAAAAAAATGCCCACACCAATAGCTTCGCAATTAGGCGGGCAAGCTCCGCCAGATATTCTTCCCGCTCCAAAAGAATCTTTGCCGCAAAATTTTCTTGCCGCTAAAACGGAATTAGAAAAAGCTTTGTCGTCGCAGCCTGCCCGCAATGCTACGCAAGGCGTTGCAGGCGGGTATAAAGACAAAGACCCTTATCGCGAAATAATAGAACCATAATATGCAACACCAAGTACCGCAATTTATAGACATAGAAGATAAAATTTTCGGGCCTTTAACGGCCAAGCAGTTTTTCTATATTTTGGGCGGCGCCGCCATTGTTTTTATAATGTATGTCTACCTGCAGTTTTGGCTGGTAATTATTCTGGGCGCTCCGATCGCGGCGTTTGCCGGCTCTTTGGCGTTTTTAAAAATAAACGGCCAGCCCTTTATTAAAATTCTGGCCAGCGCCATAGATTACGCCTCTTCGGCCAGATTGTATTTGTGGAAAAAGACAGCCGCGCCAGCCGGGAGGAAGTCCGACTTCTTTGGGGATTTGAAGTCGGACTTCAAAGAGGCTGGCGGAACTCCGAAACTTACCCAAAGCAAATTACAAGATTTATCCTGGTCGCTGGATATTCAAAAGAATATTAAACGATAAATATGGCAAACGCTTTACCATCTCAAGATATTTTAAAGATAGAAGAAATCCGGGATGGCGTCCTGGTTTTAAAAGACGGGTCGCTCCGCGCCGTGATGATGGCCTCTTCCTTGAATTTTTCCTTGAAAAGCGCGGACGAGCAAACTGCGGTTATTATGCAATACCAAAATTTCCTGAATTCTTTGGATTTCACCGTGCAATTTTTTCTGGAGTCGCGAAAATTAAACATTGAACCCTATCTTAATACTTTAAAAGAAGCCGAAGCCAAGCAGACAAACGAACTTTTGAAAATTCAAATAACGGAATACATAGAATTCATTCGAACATTCGTCCGCGCGGCAAATATCGTAAGCAAAAATTTTTATATTATTGTGCCTTTCACACCGGCGATGTTTACAACGCCAAAAGAAGGATTTAAAAGCTTGCTTGGAATTTTTGGGCAAGGCGCTCCCAAACCTAAAACCTTACCGCAAGATAAATTTGACGAATATAAAAATCAGCTCTGGCAAAGAGCGGACAGCGTGATTCAAGGGCTAGTACGGACTGGCGTTAGAGCGGTTCCCCTGAACACCGAGGAACTGATTGAACTTTTTTACAGTCTTTACAACCCCGGCGAATTAGAAAAAGGCAAACCCTCACACCAAAGTGATTTTGGTGTGGGGGTGAACCCCCTATCATAAATTTATGGCATTACTGAATATATTTAGAAAAAAGAAACCTAAAGAAACGGAAATTACTCCGGTTTTTCCGGAAGAAATTTATCGCGCCGGCGTTTTGGAATTAAAAGACGTTATCGCGCCAGCGGCGCTGGAAGTCACGGCCAATCACATGCGCCTTGGAGAAAAATTGGTGCGGACAATTTTTATTTTTTCGCTCCCCAGATTTCTTTCTTCAAACTGGTTTTCTCCCATAATAAATTTGGATAAGGTTTTTGATGTTTCCATATTTATACATCCGGTGAATACCGCAACAGTTTTAAAAAAACTTCAGCGGAAAGTCGCCGAAGTTCAATCGCAAGTTTCCATCCGGCAGGAAAAAGGATTGGTGCGAGACCCGATTTTGGACACCGCCTTCCAAGATTTGGAATCTTTGCGCGACAAGCTCCAGCAAGCGCAGGAAAGATTGTTCAATTTCGGGCTTTATATCGCGGTTTATGGAAATACTATAGAAGAGCTGGATAAAGCGGAGACTGAAATAAAATCCATGCTGGAGTCGCGTTTGGTTTATGCCAAGCCCGCGCTTTTTCAGCAAAAGGAAGCCATGGACTCTATTTTTCCCCAAGCTTTAGACACTCTTGGCGTCAACAATTATCTGAATTCCTCGCCCGCCTCCAGCGTTTTCCCATTTGTTTCTTTTGACCTCACTTCCAATAGGGGAATCCTTTACGGCATCAATTCGCATAATAATTCTCTGATTTTATTTGACCGCTTTAGTTTAGAAAATTATAACTCGGTAATTTTTGCCAAAGCCGGCGCCGGAAAATCTTACGCCACCAAACTGGAAATATTGCGCTCCTTAATGTTTGAAACGGATGTCATCGTTATAGACCCTGAAAAAGAATATGAATATTTGGCCGAAGCCGTTGGCGGAAGATATTTTAATATTTCTTTGACCTCGCACCACCACATCAATCCTTTTGATCTGCCGATGCCTCGGGAAGACGAATCGCCCGCTGATGTTTTGCGCTCGCACATTATAAATTTGGTGGGCCTTTTCAGAATTATGTTGGGCGGGTTAAACCCCGAGGAAGATTCCGTCATTGACCGCGCCATAACCGAAACCTACGCTTCGCGGGACATCACGCCGGACTCGAATTTCAGTAAAGCCACCCCGCCAATACTTTCCGATTTGGAGCTTGTTTTGGCCAATATGGAAGGAGGTGAAAGTTTAGCCCAACGCCTCCGAAAATTCACCAAAGGCACCTGGTCGGGATTTATCAACCAGCCGACCAATGTTGATATCAACCAAAAATGCGTTGTTTTTTCCGTCCGCGATATGGAGGATGATTTGCGTCCAGTGGCTACGTATTTAATAATCCACTATATCTGGAGCGCCATCCGCGCGAATATTAAAAAAAGATTACTGGTGGTGGACGAGGCCTGGTGGATTATGAAAAATGAAGACGGCGCTTCGTTTCTCTTTGGCATAGCCAAGCGCGCTAGAAAATATTACCTGGGCTTGGCCACTATCACCCAGGACGTCGGCGACTTTTTAAATTCGCCCTACGGAAAATCTTTGATTACCAATTCATCCATCCAAATTCTACTGCGCCAATCTCCAGCGTCAATTGATTTACTAAAACAAACTTTCAATCTTACGGATGAAGAAAAGTTTTTGCTCCTTGAGTCCGATGTCGGCGAAGGGCTCTTTTTCGCTGGATTAAAACACGTTGCCATAAAAATCTTAGCTTCTTACACTGAAGATCAGTTGATTACTTCCGACCCGGCCCAGCTCTTGGCGATTAAAAAAGCTAAAGAAGATTTTTCCCTGCCCGACCGGCAGGCGGGCGCCCAAGGCGAACAGGTATCACAAAAATAATTTATGGACGAAACAAACACAATGGACAATCAAAATTACGCCGGTCTTCAACAAGATCGCAATGCGGATGCGCAAGACGAGCCCATTGCTTCTTCCGGAGCAACCGCTGTCAGAATGAGCGCGATTACGGCCACATTGCTTATTCTGATGGCTTTGGGAATTGATGGCCTGCAGGTATTCTTAAATTTTATAGTCATAGGCGTCGTGCTAAACTGGATAATAGACATATTCACTTGGCTCCTGTTTTTTGTTTGGCTAAAAAGTCTAGGGATTTCAGGAAGCATTAAAAAAGATAAAGACCTAAAGAGATTGATATTTCTTGCTTCAGCGTTTGGGTTTGAACTTCTGCCGATTTTAAATTCATTTCCCGGGTGGACAGCTTTTGCTTTAGGCACAGTGATTATTGAATACGGCGGAGAAATTTTAGAAAAAGTACCGATCGCCAAAAAATTCATCAAGAAAAAAGAATCATGAAAAATATTTATAAAATTTTAATACCAGTTCTTGCGTTGCTTTTTTCTTGGCAAGTTTACGCCCTAACCCTCTCCTCGCCGACAGATTTGGCTCTTGATGTTTTTCCTTCATCTCCGCGGGCGGGAGCGTCTTTTACAGTTTCGACCAAGTCTTTCTCTTTTGATATGGTCCGCGCGAAATTTACCTGGTTTTTAGATGGAAAAAATATTACTTCTGGAGTTGGATTGAGAGAGCAAAGTTTCCAAGCCGGAAAAATCGGTTCAGAAATGAATATTAGAGTAAGCGTGATTTCGGCCGATGGAATTTCCTATGAAGCTGGCGCTAAAATTACAATTTCCGACGTAGATTTTATAATCCGCCCCTTAACCTACACGCCAAGTTTTTACAGGGGTTCCGCGCTTGCCACACCTGGAAGCATTACTGAAATAATCGCCGTGCCACATCTTTTTTTCGGAGGAGAAAGGCTGCGCGCCCAAAATCTGATTTACGAATGGTCAATTGACGACAAGCTTTTTCGAAATCAGTCTGGCGGCGGAAAAAATAAGTTCTCCATAAAATTAGCCGATGTCGGCAACAGCGATTACATCGTTACCCTTAGAGTCAGTACCTTAGACGGCGAAATATCCGCGCAAAAAAGCGTGCGCTTAAAAACAACTATGCCAGAAATTTTATTTTATGAAACCAACGCGCTTA
>Ga0076028_114_pt1 | contig 33225 bp, 39 predicted proteins | sample RifGroB1_FD_68105 | JGI IMG/M metagenome (GOLD analysis project Ga0076028, IMG submission 68105) | Parcubacteria (Giovannonibacteria) bacterium GW2011_GWB1_43_13 | reverse complement strand
CCGAAAGCCAAAAAATGATATAATGCGCTGAATGGAATCAGCGGACTATTTGGTTATCGGCGGAGGAATCGCGGGCACGACCGCCGCCGAAACTTTGCGTGAAGAAGACCCGCGCGCCAAAATCGCCATTTTGGAAGCGGAACCGCATGTTTTATATTCGCGCGTTCTTATCCCTAAATACATCAAAGGGCAAATTCAAAAGGATGCTCTTTTTTTGCGGAAAATTTCCGATTACGCTGAAAAAAATATTGATTTTTATCCTTCGGCCAAAGTTTCAAAAATAAATCCTGAAAGGCGCGAAACGATTTTGGAAAATGGTCAGATTTTTTCATATAAAAAATTGCTTATCGCTTCCGGCGGGAAGCCGAAGACTTGGACGTCCGATGTCCAAGTGGACGTCGGACGTCCAAAAGTGTTGCGCATGCACACATTGGAAGACGCGGAGGAAATCAAATCGGCGCTGGCAGGCGCCAAAGAAAAAATGGTTCTTATTTTGGGCGAGGGTTTTATCGCGCTGGAGTTTCTAAGAATTTTTATTTTAAACGGATTCAAAACGCATTTGGCGACCAAAAGCGATGTTTGGGGCGAAACCCGCTTGGGGCGGACGGGCGCCGAAATGCTTGAGGAAGTTTTTAAAAAGCACGGAGTCATAATACATAAGAAAATCGTAAACGGAGAGAAAATAAAATCGGCTCTGACGGCGGTGGGCATCGGACTTGCGCGGGATCTTGAAGATTTCGCCGGCCTAGAGGTCGGCCAGGGGATTTTGACGGACGAATTTTTGGAGACATCCCAGCCGGGAATTTTCGCGGCGGGGGACATCGCTGAATTTTTTGACGCGATTGCCGGCCGGAGAAGAATCGTTGGCAATTGGACCAATTCTTTTTTGCAGGGCAGAACCGCTGCTTTAAATATGCTCGGGCGCCGCGTACTTTTTAAGAATGTTTCTACCTACAATATATCTTGCTTGGATGAGAAGCTTACTTTCGCGGGCGACACCGAAGATTTTGACGATGTTCTGGAAATAAAAAAAGACGGAACATTGCTTCGCGCGCTTTTTTCCGCCAGAGGCGGATCCGCCTTTGGCGGAAAAGATAAAATTCTTACGGGAGCCGTGCTTATAAACCGGTTTAATGATAAAATAGAGATGACGAAATTAATTGAGCGTGGAGCCGAAAAAAATGAAGTTGCAAAAATATTTTCATAAACTGAAAAAGGGCGCGAAATTAAGTTTTTTGGCGGCAGGCATTGTGGCGGTTGGGGCCACTTCTTGGTCTTTGGTAAAAACTTACGGGGCCGGAGATGGGAGCGCGCTTCAGACGACTCCGGCCGTCATTTTTGAACCACAAAAACCAAGGCACATAAAAACTCCTGAACCGGTTAAGGCGATCTATATGTCCAGCTGGGTTGCTGGCACAAAAAATTGGCGCGCCGAATTGGTTGACTTAATTAAAAAAACAGAATTAAACAGCGTCGTGATTGATGTTAAAGATTACAGCGGGCGAATTTCGTTTGACACCGGCGATCCGACCATTAAAGAAATTGGCTCCGAAGAGATTCGCGTCAAAGACATGCGCGAATTCATCGAGGAATTGCACGACGCGGAAATTTATGCTATCGCGCGGATCACTGTGTTTCAGGATCCATATTATTCAAAAAAACATCTTAATATCTCCGTTCAAAAAAAGAACGGAACATTATGGAAAGACCGCAAAGGTCTTTCTTACATTGATCCCGGCGCAAGGGAATATTGGGATTATATTATTGAGGTCGCGCGGGCGTCGGAGGCCGCCGGTTTTGACGAATTGAATTTTGATTACATACGCTTTCCGTCTGATGGAAATATGTCGGATATTGCTTATCCGGTTTCCGGAGAGCGCGCAAAAAACAAGCCCGCGGTGCTGGATGATTTTTTCGCATATCTTGATGAAAGCCTTTCGGATCTTCCGGTTCCGATCTCGGCAGACGTTTTTGGGATGACGACAACGAACACGGATGATCTGAATATCGGGCAGGTTTTGGAGCCCATCGCAAAATATTTTGATTATGTGGCTCCCATGGTCTATCCGTCGCACTACCCGGCGACATTCCGGGGTTTCAAAAATCCCGCCGCGCATCCTTATGAAATAGTGCTTTTTGCGATGAACGAAGGAGTAAAGCGCCTGCAGGCACCGACTTCAACTCCGATGAAATTGCGCCCCTGGCTGCAGGATTTTGATCTAGGGATCGACTGGGATGCCTCAAATAAATATACCAGGGGGGCGTATTAATTTGGTTAATGCTGCCGGATAAGTTATTATAAAAACATGCTCCCAAAGAAGATTTTAAATGAGATTGTGTTTAAAATAAAAGAGGAAAAATCAACCGGGACATTTAAGATTAGGGTTGGGAAATAAATACAAACTTGTTAAATTTGTTTTTCTATAATGTTTCCGAATAAATCCAAGTAAGAGAGTTTTTCTTCGTTTATAAGAAAGGGAAGCAGCCTGGCTTTAAAACTTGCCAAATTCGGCTTAACATTTTTTTCAAATATTTTCAGCAGTTTCTTAAAAGCCTCTGCCCCATTTTCTATATCGATACCATGCAATATCTCATCATTCGGGCGGATATTTTGGGATAAAAACCAAATAACATCGTAAAAATCTCTTGGCTGGAGATCTTTTCTTTGGAAAATCGCCCTCATTTTTTGCGCCAAAAGAATATCCATTGTATTGGTGACAACATTTTGTACGAAGCCAAAACGCGTAATCGGCACAAGTTCTGTCACCGGTTTTTGTTTGGGCGTCGTATAGTTGATTTTGATTGATAATTTTTCGTCTTGATGCGCGCTTATTTTGAGTTCAAAAAGCAGTTTTTCAAATTTTATGTCTCCGATGCCCGAGCCGCTTTTGTTTTTTATTGTGCAATAAGCCTCAAAACCCTCACGATTTAATTGAGAGGATATGTCTTGAAACAAAATTTCTATTTGTTTAGAGGTTAGGTTCAGATTATCAAAATCAAGATCTTCGGAGAAACGGTCAAGCCCGCGAAGCAACCTCAAACTTGTTCCGCCTATGAATGAAATTTTAGAAGCCCCTTCTTTGCCGTATAAATAAGCTATAATTCTAGTTTGGAGATATTCCCTGATAAGCGCCCGGTTTTTGTTGGCAGGGATGTTTAGTCTCTTGCCTTCCTCCCCCAATGTTTTTAGAAAAAATTCATTTAACATGTTTTTGAGTCAAAGCGCATATTAGCTCGTGAAATGTTTTTATTTTTGGAGAGACTAACTTGCCCCATTTGCATAATTGATCGGCACGAAAAGTTTTTGGCAGAGACAATCGCATTTCTTCCAAAAACGCCGCGGCGTTTTTAACTTTTTTGGCGCGGAAATAAAAATAATCAAAAAGCGCTTTTTCCGGAGACGCAATGCGATAAGAATAATGGCGATATGCAGACGAACTTCCCCCGACGGTATTGAAACCGAAAAAAAGTTCCGGTTTTACGTGATGATAAAAAAAAGAGCCATGACTTTTTACGCGAAAAATTTTTGTTTTTGGAAGAGCAACCGAAGTTGTAGAAAAAGGAATATCAGGGATTATGCCGTAAGCATTAAGCGCGCTTTCCAGTGAAATATAAGACGGTCCGTAGAGAAAGCTTGCCAAAATAAATGGATCGCTAATCTCGGCTTCGGCGAGACGGTATGCGCCTTTGGATATGCGTTCAAGATAACCTTTTTTTATCCAGAGATTAAGCTGGTTTAGCGTGCTTTTTCTATGAGCTTTGGGGAACCACTTAAACACATCCTCAACCTTGAAAAGCGGGTAATTTTGGGCTTTTTTGCGTAATGATAAGTAATCCATAGCTTATTTCCGATAATCACTATATTTCATTATTATAAGAAACGTATCTAAAAAGCAAATCCCTGTGCCTGTGGATAAATTTCGCTTTCGCCTCTCTGAGAACGGAGATAGATTTTTCTATAAGGTTATCCTGAATATGACATATATTATTACGTTATAAGGTGAGGCCATATTTTTGAGAGTAAATTTAATGCTAACTTATCCACAGATAGTTGTCTAGACAAACGGAGCCTCCTTAGCGGATAATGTAAATAATGGTTGACATAGGGATGGATAATGGGATAAATAACACGGAACAGGCCAAAGACCTCCTAATTTATTATGTTGTTTTAGCGGCGGCGGCTATTTTAGTTTTGGTTTGGTATTTTTTTGTTTACCCCAACCGCAATCTTCCCGCCAAGCCATCTGTCAAACCTGGGCAGAATCTTGTAAAAGTCCGCGATGATTTAGTCGGCAGTTATAACGATTCGGCAAACAAATTATCTCCGACGCAATTAAAAACCGTTCAAAAATCGCTTCAAAAAAGCGCCTCCAACTCATCAAACCAACTCACCAACACCCAGCTGGAAGATACAGCGAATAGTTTAAAAAATGCGCCTAAATTCAGCGATTTTTAGCTTAAAAATAAATAATTTGGTCGTTTTTATTAACAATTAAAAATATAATTCAACAAAATATGAAAATCTCAAAAGAAATTTTAAAAATCACGGTACTCGGAGGGCTTTTGCTGGTAGTACAGGTGTTTGCTTTTACAGAACCATCAGTTGCTCCGCCCGGAGACAATGTTCCTGCTCCGCTTAATGTCGGCAATAAATGGCAGGATAAGGCTCAAGGATTAGGCTTAGCCGGACTTAGCACGCAGGGCTTAACGGCGTTGGCGACTAATGCGGCTTACAATGTCGGCGTTGGAACTATAAGCCCAGCTCAAAAGCTTCACGTTGTCGGAGGCAAGGCCCAAGCGGACGATTTTTGTTTAAATAGCGATCCCTCAACTTGTTTGAGCGCGTTTTATGGTCCGAAGCTCTGTATGATTGCAGAAGAGGCTTCTGTATCAGAAGGCGGCACTGAAATAATCATTGATGATTATCAGCCGGCACCGAATTTTTGGACGCCGAACCATTGTGTTAAGTTTATACAAAGCATTATGAAGGAACGATATGCTTTGGGTTGCTCCGGCATTCCCAGCCCCAATTGCGGATGGTAAGTGTAATGGTGAAATCCAAGCATATTTATAGATTTGAGTTTTAATGAAAATAAATTATAAAATTTTTAGTTATGGAATTGCCGCGATTTTCATAGTGTTCGTCGCGGTTTTAATGGCAAGTCATTTTAATGTAAAAAAAGTCAGAGCTAGTGTCGCCGACAATCTTTCCGGCTGGGCTTGGTCCGAAACGATCGGCTGGATACATTTTAATGACGCAAATTACGGTGTAAATGTCGCCGCCAATGGCGCGATGTCCGGCTATGCGTGGTCTGAAAATATCGGATGGATAAGTTTTAATGAAAATTCGGGATGTCCTTCCGCGCCTTGCCAACCAAAAATGAACCCAGGCAATGGAGAAGTTTCCGGTTGGGCTAAAGCTCCGGCGGCGGACGGCAACGGCTGGGATGGCTGGATTCATCTTCGGGGTTCAAATTACGGCGTTTCAGTTTCTGGTTGCGATTGGGATGGATACGCATGGGGGTCGGATGTCGTCGGTTGGATTCATTTTAAAGGAACTGGGTATGGAGTAGTAGGAAGCGGGAACGCTTGCCAATCTACACCTCCTCCCGCTGGTTTCTCCTGCAACTCTCAAAACCAATGCGTGTTTGGCGGCGGAGGAACAAGCTGTTTAACTGGCGCCGGCTGTCCCGGAGGAGGCGGAGGCGGAGGCTGCACCAGCAACTGCGGAGGCGGAGGAGGCGGCGGAGGCGGTTGCACGGATCCAGCTACATGCCCGTCGCTTTCTAATCCCGATGCCAGCCAGCTATCTTCTGATACCAGTTTCTTCTGTCCCTCCAATCAGGTTGAGCTTAAATGGAATTATTCAGACCCCAACAACGACCCGCAGAACGCTTTCCGCCTGCAGGTTGATAACAACTCCGATTTTTCCTCAATGTTAATCGACGCCTATAAGGACACCAGCGATCATCTTTACATTATTCCTCCCAACGTTCTAGCTTTTGGGACAACCTATTATTTCGTGGTTTCCGTAAAAGATTCCACAGGAGCTTGGTCCAACTGGTCTTCCGCTGCTTCTTTTTACACTCCCTCAAGTTGCGCGCCCGTTTCTGATTTCGGCTTGAATAAATCAAAAGACATTTCGGTAAATGTAACCGGTTCCGGGAATTCAACCAGCAACGCTTCTCAAATTACCGTAACTCCTTTTAGCGGATTTGCCGCGGCTGTAAATCTCTTAGCTATATCCATTTCACCAAACCTGCCGGGCATTTCCTACAGTCTCAATCCTCCCACTCTCAACCAAACCCAATATTCTTCCGGTTCTGCTTTTCAAGCCACAATTCCAGGTTCAACTATTCCCGGAAACTACACTATTACTATCCAAGGCGTGGGCGGAGGGTTTACTAGAACAGTGAATGTCATACTCAAAGTAAATTCCATCAGCTCCGTGATTAGGGAGATTTGATATGGATCAAAAAACACTTATTCCGGGAGCGATTATTTTGGCTGGGGTAGTTATCGCCGGCGCGGTTTTATATACGAAACTTCCTCCCGCGCCCGGGACCCCGCTTAGCGGGGTTGGGGACTCAACACCCGGTGTTGAGGAGGGCGCGGCATCAGATGCCCTAAAAATCCGCCAAAATGATTTTGTTTTGGGAAACCCGACGGCCAAAGTTGTTTTAATTGAATACGGCGATTTTCAATGCCCGTTTTGCGGAAGGTTTTTCCAAACCGCGGAGAAACAGATTATAGAAACATATGTTAAAACGGGCAAAGCCGTATTTCTGTGGCGCGATTTCGCGTTTTTAGGAGGAGAATCATTTAGAGCCGCTGAAGCCGCAAGGTGCGCGGGAGAGCAAAACAAGTTTTGGGAATATCATGATTATTTATTTAATCGTCAAAACGGCGAAAACGAAGGCGCGTTTGCCGACGCTAATCTAAAAAGGTTTGCAGGCGAGATTGGTTTAAATCAAACAACTTTTAATGCCTGCTTTGATTCCGGAAAATATAAAAAAGCGGTTGAAGACGCAACAACAGAAGGAAAATCTTTGGGCGTCAACGGCACACCGGCGACATTTGTAAACGGCCAAATGATTTCCGGCGCTCAGCCGTTTTCAGTGTTTCAGAAAGTAATTGATGAAGAGCTCAAAAAATAATTATGGACGGAACGAGCTTATCAAAAAAAGAACGGCGTGAAATGAGGCGGCAGGAAAAGCAATCAGCCCAAGTTTCAGGAGCTCGCTCAAAGATAATTAAAAAAATAGCCGGCTGGGTTTTGGCGATTATTATTGCCGCCGCTCTGGGGTATGTCGGATATGTTTATCTTTTTAAAGATTCGGCTATTTCAGAAATAGGCCAATCCTACACTATTGAAGGCAGAGAACATGTTGCGGACGGCGCTAAAAGTGAATATCACACCAATCCGCCCTCTTCCGGACCGCATTACGGAAGTCCGGCTGAGTGGGGAGTGTATGATAAGCCGTTGCAAGATGAGCAAGTAGTGCATAATTTGGAGCATGGCGGCGTTTGGATTTCTTATAAACCAACAATTTCTGATACCGCGAAAGATAAATTAAAAACTATCGCCAAAAGCTATAGAAGTAAAGTTATTTTAACTCCTCGCGAAGCTAATGATAAAGATATCGCTTTAGTAAGCTGGGGGAGGGCATACAAATTCAATCTAAATCCAGACGGTACATTTGATGAAAGCTCGGTCAATAATTTTATTAAAAAATATAAAAACACCGGGCCGGAAGTAGTACCTGATTAATATGCCTTACGACGTCATTATTATTGGCGGGGGCCCCGCCGGAGCGGCCGCCGCGGTTTATTCCGCAAGGAAAAGGTTAAAAACACTTTTAATAACCGAATCATTCGGCGGGCAATCAATTGTTTCCGATGATATTCAAAATTGGATAGGGGAGCCGCACATTTCAGGATTTGATTTGGCGCAAAAATTGGAAGAACACGCGCGGTCTTTCGGTGACGCGGTGGAAATTAAAATGCCGGAACGCGTCGTGGAAATAAAAAGTATCAAATGCAGTGAAAATAGGATTTGCGATTTTGAAGTTAAAACCGAACAAGGCAATGTTTATGAAGGAAAAGCCCTGATTTTGGCGATTGGCGCGAGAAGAAAAAAATTAGGGATTCCGGGAGAAGAAAAATTTAACGGCAAGGGCGTTGCCTATTGCTCAACTTGCGATGCTCCGCTTTTTTCTGATAAAAAAGTGGCGGTTGTCGGCGGAGGGAACGCCGGCTTGGAAGCGGTGGTGGATCTTTTTCCGTACGCGTCAGGGGTTTATTTATTCAACCGAGGAGATAGTCTAAAAGGCGATCCGGTCGAACAGGAGGAGATTAAAAATAATCCAAAACTTAAAGAGATAATTTTTAACGCCGAAATACTTGAGATTTTAGGCGAAGGATTTGTAAACGGTATCAAATATAAAAATATAAAAACCAGCGAAGAAAAAGTTTTACCGGTTGAAGGCGTTTTTGTGGAGATCGGTTCAGAGCCGAATTCGGAAATAGTCAAAAATTTGGTGAATTTGGACAAATGGGGGCAGGTGATAATTGATGCTAAACATGCTTCAACTTCGCATCCGGGGATTTTTGCCGCCGGCGATATTACAGATGATCCTTACAAACAAAATAATATTTCTGCCGGCGATGCGGTCAAGGCGGCTCTAGCTGCGTATAACTATTTGCTTAAGCGCGAAAAACGCTCTCCTGCTGCTGGGTAATTCGCCTCAAGGCGGAGCAAGTTATGTTATAATAATCTCATGGTAAAAATCGCGATTAATGGGTTTGGAAGGATTGGCAGGTCGTTTTTTAGGGCGGCTTACGGCCAAAAGGACTTTGATATTATTGCCGTAAACGACCTTGCTGACGAAAAAACGCTCGCTTATTTGCTGAAATATGATTCTGTTTACGGCCGTTATTTAAAAAAGCCGAAAGGAGTTCAATTTTTAGTGGAAAAAGACCCAATAAAATTCCCGTGGAAAAAATTGGGTGCGGATATTGTGGTTGAATCAACTGGTTTTTTTACGAGCGCGGAGAAAGCAAAAACGCATATTACCGCGGGCGCAAAGAGAGTAGTGATTACGGCTCCTGCCGGAGATGATGTTGTGACTGCTCTCGTTGGCGTGAATGACGATAGATTTTCAACAAAAAATCCTATCACTTGCAACGCTTCCTGTACGACGAACTCCGTAGCGCCGGTTATGAAAATTTTGCTGGAGAATTTTGGAATAAAAAAAGCAGTAATGACCACGGTCCATGGCTACACCGCGACGCAAAAATTGGTTGACGGGCCGGATGAAAAGGATCCGCGGAGGGGCAGAGCCGCCGCGGCAAATATTGTACCTTCCACAACCGGCGCTGCTGAGGCGGTAATCCAATCTATTCCGGAACTTGAAGGAAAATTTCAGGCGGAATCCATCCGAGTGCCGACAATTACTGGTTCCATCAGTATTACTTCCGCATTTGTTGAAAAATCAACCACGTGCGAAGAAGTAAACGAAGTTTTCAAAAAAGCGGCGAAAAACCAGCGCTGGGCAAAAGTTTTAAAAGTTACCGAAGATCCAATTGTTTCCTCGGACATAGTAGGCGAGCCATACGGCGCGATTGTTGATTTATCTTTAACCCAAGTTCTAGGTGGCGACTTAGTGAAAGTTTTCTCTTGGTACGACAACGAAGCCGGCTATACGGCGACGTTAGTGGAGCATGTAAGAAGGGTTGCGGATATGTTAATATAAATATATGCCTAAAGAAGTAACAAACGAAGAATTAGCCCGAATGATTGCCGGTGGTTTTGATGATATGGGCAATCGTTTTGAAGCCACCGCTTCAAAGGCTGATTTTTTGAGTATTAAAACTAAGTTGAGCGAGCAGGATCAACATTTTAAACATTTAGACGGACGCTTAGATCATCTGGATGCTCGCATGGGCAGGATGGAAGCCGACCTTCATGAGATTAAGGGCAACATCGTTTATAAATTTGAATTTGAAGATCTTGCTGAGCGCGTAAAATATATTGAATCAAAACTAGGCATAGAAAGCGGAAAATGAAAATCTATATCGGAGCTGACCATGCGGGGTATGAGCTTAAAGAAACTTTAAAAAAGTTTCTTTTAGAGTTGGGGCATGAAGTTGAGGATAAAGGTGCGTTTAAATACGAGCCGGAAGATGATTATCCGGATTTTATTTTGCCGGTCGCTCGCGCGGTCGCGAACGATCCCGAGGCTTCTCGAGGGATAATTTTTGGCGGTTCTGGACAAGGCGAAGCGATGTGCGCGAACCGCGTAAAGGGCGCGCGCGCTTCGGTTTTTTACGGAGGAAATTTTGAAATTATTGAACTTTCAAGAAAACATAATGACGCGAATATTTTATCATTGGGTGCGCGATTTATTGATGATGAAATTGCCAAAAAAGCGGTTGAACTTTGGTTGAAAACTTCGTATGAAGGCGGAAGACACGAACGACGCATTGCCAAGATGGACCGGTAGCCATATAATAACCTTGTGCCAAGGTTTATTTTTGTAATAGGAGGTGTGATGTCCGGAATAGGCAAGGGCATCACTACAGCGTCTGTCGCTAAGATTTTAAAATCCAAAGGATTTCGCGCCACTTGCGTAAAGATAGACCCTTATCTCAATGTGGATGCCGGCACGATGAACCCCGTGGAGCACGGGGAAGTTTTTGTTACAGAAGACGGAATGGAGTGCGATCAGGACATCGGAAACTACGAAAGATTTTTGGACGAAAATATTCTTTCTTATAATTACATGACTTCCGGGTCGGTCTATCTTTCGGTAATAGAGAAGGAACGCGCTTTGGGATTCGGCGGAAAATGCGTGGAAACTGTGCCTCATATTCCAGAGGAAGTAATACGGCGGCTGTTGTTGGCCGGAAAAAAAGCGAAAGCAGATTTTGTTTTGGTTGAGATCGGCGGGACGGTGGGGGAATATCAAAATCTGGTGTATTTGGAAGCCGCGCGCATGTTGCGCCTTAAAAATCCGAAAAACGTCATATTTGTTTTGGTCAGCTATCTGCCAGTGCCGAAGCAAATCGGGGAGATGAAGACCAAGCCGACGCAATACGCGGTGCGCTCTTTAAACGCGGCCGGCATCCAGCCGGATTTTATTATAGCGAGGTCCGAATTGCTCTTAGACGAACCGCGGAAAAGAAAGCTTTCTATTTTTTGCAATGTCGGCCCGAGAGATATTATTTCCGCTCCCGATATTGAGAATATTTATCAGGTGCCGGTTAATTTTGAAAAGGATAAATTGGGTTTGAAAATTTTAGCCAAATTCGGCATAGACGGGAAAAAACGCGATCTAGCCGATTGGTCAAAAGTTCTACGCCGGGCGCTTTTTTCAAAAAAAGAAATAAAAATCGGCATTGTAGGCAAGTATTTCAACACCGGCAAATTTACTCTTTCCGATTCATATATTTCAGTAATTGAGGCGATTAAGCAGGCCAGCTGGCATCTGGGACTCTGTCCGAAAATTTTATGGCTGGATGCCGAGTCTTATGAAAAAGATTCCAGAAAAATGCGCAAGGAATTGCAGGAGCTTGATGGCATAGTTGTTCCAGGAGGTTTTGGAGAGCGAGGCGTGGAAGGAAAAATTAAAGCCGTAGAATTCGCGCGGAAAAACAACAAACCATACTTTGGCCTTTGCTATGGCATGCAGCTTGCGGTTATAGAATTTGCCAGAAATGTTGCTGGGATGCGGGGCGCGCACACTACCGAAGTAAATCCTCGGACAAAATATCCCGTGATCGATTTAATGCAGGAGCAAAAAGCGAAAATTTTCGCGAAAAAATTAGGCGGCACGATGCGTTTAGGCGCTTATGCCTGCCGTTTACTGGATAAAACAATCGCCAAAATGGCGTATGGCGAGCGCACAGTGTACGAACGCCACCGCCACAGGTACGAATTCAACAGCGCCTTGAGAAAGGTTTTGGAATCAAAAGGGCTTGTGGTCTCGGGCGTGAATCCGGAGAGCGGGCTGGTTGAAATTATAGAACTTAAAAACCATCCTTTTTTTCTCGGCACGCAATTTCATCCGGAATTTAAATCAAGATTTTTGAAACCCCATCCGTTATTTTCGGCTTTTGTTAAAGCGGCATATAAAGTTAAACAGCAAAATAAGCATGGTTGAAATTATTCCTTCCGTTAATGTTTCTAATTTTGAGGAGCTTAAAGAACGGCTCAAGCTTGTTGAGCCGTTAACAAAATGGGCGCACCTGGATGTTTCGGACGGGGTTTTTACCAAGTATGTCAGCTGGCATGAGCCAAAGGATCTGGTAGGGTTTAAAACCAAATTGAAATTGGAAGTTCATTTGATGATTGACCAGCCGGAGCGCGAAATTGAAGAATGGCTGATAAAGCCAGTAAATCGCGTAATTTTTCACCAAGAAGCGACAAAAGAACACCAGTTTTTAATTAATAAAATTCATGAGGCAAAAAAAGAGGCGGGTATAGCTATAAAACCGGATACGCCGTGGCTTAAACTTTTTCCGTATATTAATAAAGTAGATATATTTCAGCTTTTGGCGGTGTCTCCGGGTCCCTCCGGACAGGAATTCAGCGAAGAAATTTTCCATAAAATTGGGCATATACGGCACGTCGCCCCGCACGCTATAATAGAAATTGACGGGGGAGTGAACAAATCCGTCGCCCGCCGCTGTATCACGGAGGGCGCCAAGCTCCTCGTCGCCGGCAGTTACAAATCCGTCGCCCGCCGCTGTATCACGGAGGGCGCCAAGCTCCTCGTCGCCGGCAGTTATTTATTTAATTCAAAAAACATTAAAAAAGCGATTGAGGAGTTAAAAAATTATGCCCCACCTACACGAATCAAAAATTAAATTTTTGGAAGATAAGAAAGGACAGGAATTCCAGGATGAGATTTTTAGGAAAATGTCTGCGGACGAAAGAATGGCTTTTGGTTCGCGGCTTTGGCGTTTGGCAAAAGCGTTAGATAGTGAGAAAATTGATTATGGAAGAAATAGACCCGCAGCATCTTCTCAAAAAAGTAACCGAAATCCTTGAGATTTTAAAAATACCATATGCCATTACCGGCGGAATGGCTATTTATATATGGGGTAGGCCTCGTTTTACGGCGGATATTGATATTATTATAGAGTTGCGTGAAAAAGATATAGTTTTACTGATGAGGGCGCTTAAACAAATCGATGAGGATGGATATGTAGACGCTAATGCCATGCATAGAGCCATAGAAAAACGGGGCGAATTTAATTTCATTGATAATGTTAGCGGAGTGAAAGTTGACTTTTGGGTTATTGGCGATGATGAGTTTGCCAGGTTGAAACTTAAACGCAGAATTCCTAAAATGATATTGGGCGAAGAAGCATACTTTCTTTCGCCAGAAGACCTCATTTTAAGCAAGCTTTTGTGGGCAAAAGACAGCGGCTCAGAACTTCAATTAAAAGATGTAGAATCCATTTTAAAATTCCAAGAAAAACTTGATTTGGAATACATCAGAAAATGGGCTTCCGTACACGACACATTATCAACTTTTGAAGAATTATTAAAAAAGCGATTGAGGAGTTAAAGAATATGAATAAGAAAATCATATATTACGCTTTAAGTATTATGCCGCTTTTAATAGCGGGCTATTTTATAATATTTAGGGACTCTATTTGTAAATTAGCTTTTGATACTGGATGTCTCACATATTTTGCGATATTTGGTACACTATGTTTGGTATTTTTAGGATTAGCCTCTGTTCAAAAGAACAAAATTTAACTATGCTTACACGACGATAAAATAAAGTTTTTGGAGGAAAAAGCGAGCGCTGTAAGGCAGTCGATTATTGAGATGTTGGTCGAAGCGGGGTCCGGGCATACTGCGGGGCCGTTAGGCATGGCTGATATTTTCACGGCGTTTTATTTTCATATTTTAAATCACGATCCGAAAAATCCGACGATGGAGGACCGCGATCGTTTGATTTTGTCCAACGGCCACATCTGCCCGGTCCAATACGCAACACTGGCCCATGCTGGCTACTTTCCGGTTGAAGAATTGAAAACTCTGCGAAAATTCGGTACGCGCCTGCAGGGGCATCCTCATCGCGATTCTTTGCCGGGCGTGGAAACAACATCAGGTCCATTGGGTTCCGGACTTGGACAGGCGGCTGGGTATGCTTACGGCGCCAAAATGGACGGTAAAAAATTCCGTGTTTATTGCTTGATGTCGGACGGCGAGCAAGACGCCGGGAACACCTGGGAGTCGGCGATGTTCGCAGGAAAATATAAATTGAATAATTTAACCGGCGTTATTGACCGCAATAATATCCAAATAGACGGAATGACGGAAGATATTATGCCGTTGGAAAACTTACGCGCGAAATACGAGGCTTTCAATTGGCATGTTTTAGAAATTGACGGTCATAATTTTGAAGAAATCGTGAATGCGGTTGAGGAAGCGAAAGCAATTTACGAAAAGCCGACTATGATTATCGCGCACACTATTCCCGGAAAAGGGGTTAAAGAAATAGAATTTGATTACAAGTGGCACGGAATCCCGCCGAATAAGGAACAAGCCACAAAATTTTTAGCGGAATTAAGAACATTAGGAGGCAAAATTAAAAGCGAACATGAATGATTATAAACCCAACAAAGAAGTGGCTTGCACCCAAGAAGCCAAACAATGCCCGGATGGCTCGTATGTCGGCCGGCAGGGTCCAAGTTGCGAGTTTAGGGAGTGTTCTAGTAAAAATCTATCGAAGTCCGACTTCGATATTTCTAATAATTCAGCTGAATACCGAATACGAAAAACCTTATCCTGCATTTGCTGACCAAATTTTCTCCACTTTTAAATTTATAAAATAACATGCCAATAAATCCAAATTTAAAATTAGTAGAAAATATTCTTGACCTCAAAACGATTGAGCAAGCGCCTACGCGGAAGGGATATGGGGAGGGTTTGCTTGAAGCGGGGGAGCAGAACGAAAAAGTTGTGGCGCTTTGCGCCGACCTGACCGAGTCCACCCAGATGCATCTTTTTACCAAGAAATTTCCGGAGCGTTTTATTCAGATGGGGGTTGCCGAGCAAAATTTAGCGGCAGTCGCCTCAGGCCTTGCGGTGAAAATCGCGGGATCGCACGCCGGAGTTTCTGTCGGCCCGGACGGGGCTACGCATCAAGCGATAGAAGACATTGCCATTACGCGCCCAATCCCAAACATGACGGTGATTAATCCATGCGATACGCATGAAGCGAAAAAAGCCACCATGGCCGCCGTTGGCATTGATGGTCCGGTTTACTTAAGATTTCATCGCGAAAAAACTCCAGTTTTCACAACTCCAAATTCACAATTTATAATTGGCAAAGCAGAAATTTTATGGGATTCGGAAGGTAGCCCCTCGCCTACTGGCTCGGGACGATCAAAGCCGGATGTGGCTTTGATCGTCTGCGGTCCGTTGGTTCATAACGCAATTCTTGCCGCGGCGGAATTAGAAAAAGAAGGGATTAAAATTCGTGTAATAAATAATCACACGATCAAACCAATGGACGAAGCGACGATTATCCAAGCCGCGAAAGACGCGGGTGCAGTTGTTACTGTTGAAGAGCATCAAATTCAAGGCGGCATGGGCTCGGCTGTGGCGGAAGTCCTCGCAAAAAATTATCCCGTACCTATAGAATTTATCGGCGTCCAAAACCGCTTTGGCGAATCAGGCGCGCCTAACGAGCTCATTGAACATTTCGGGATGGGAGTTTCGCATATTAAAGAAGCTGTTAAAAAGGTTTTAAAAAGAAAATAATATGAAAAATAATTATAATTTTATCGCCATCGGCGACACGACGACTGACGCTTTCATTAACCTGAAAGAAGGCGGGGCGGCGCATTTGGACATTGATAAAGGCGCAAAGGAACTTTGTTTGCGTTTTGCGGACAAAATTCCCTACGAAGAGGTTTATGTGATCCCGGCTGTGGGCAATGCCGCCAACGCTTCTGTGGCGGCGGCGCGCTTGGGCTTGAAAAGCGCGCTGGTCTCAAACATTGGAGATGATTATTTCGGCAAAGAATGCCTGAATGCCCTTTTAGCCGAAAAAGTCGGAACGGATTTTGTAAAAATACACCAAGGCATTAAAACCAACTATCACTATGTTTTGTGGTATGAGGATGATAGGACAATTCTGATAAAACACGAGCATTTTCCGTATTCTCTGCCGGATATAAATGAGCCTCGCTGGGTATATTTTTCTTCTTTGGGAGGAAATTCGGAAGAATTTCATAAAACCGTTGAAAATTATTTAATAGCGCATCCCAATATCAAACTGGCTTTTCAGCCGGGCACTTTTCAGATAAAAATGGGTAAGGAAAAAATCTCTGGCATTTATAAAAGAACGGAAGTTTTTATTTGCAATAAAGAAGAGACCCAAATAATTTTGGGAACGAAAGAAGAGGATATAAAAAAGCTGATGTCGGGGCTCCATCAGCTAGGCCCGAAAATTGTCGTGGTAACCGACGGTCCGGCTGGCGCTTATGCTTCAAGCGGAACCGATGCGTATTTTATGCCTCCTTATCCGGACCCTAAACCGCCTTTTGAGCGAACTGGCGCTGGAGACGCGTTTTCTTCAACCTTGGCGGTTTATTTAGCGAAAGGCATGAGTTTGGCTGATTCACTTAAACGCGCGCCTATAAACTCAATGTCCGTGGTGCAATATATCGGGGCGCGGGAAGGATTGCTTTCGGCGGCTCAAATTGAGGATTACATAAAAAAAGCCCCATCGGATTACAAGCCCAAGAAAATATGAATTTAAATGATTATCTAAAAAAAGCGCTGGAGGAGAATTGGGCAACGGGGCATTTTAATGCTTCAGAATCAGACCAATTCCGCGCGATTGCGGAGGCCGCTAAAGATTTAAATACTATCGCGATAATCGGCACATCCGAGGGCGAGGCCAAGCATTTGGGTTATTTTGAAGCCGTCGCGCTTAGGGATGCATTCAGAAAAGAGCTTGGCATTCAGGTTTTTTTAAATTCTGACCATCATAAAAGCGTGGAGGCGGCGAAAAAAGCAATAGACGCCGGGTACGATTCAATTCACATCGATTTATCGGCCGAACCTTACGAAAAAAATGTTTCGGGAACCAAAGAGATTGTTGAATACGCGAAAAATTTCCATATAAGCGTAGAAGGCGAGCTTGGGTATTTAAGGGGAGAGTCAAAAATAGAAAAAGAAAAAATAACAGTCAAGCCGGAAGATTTAACCAATCCGGATACGGCTGAAGATTTTGTTTTGAGTACTGGAGTAAACCGGCTGGCCATATCGGTCGGCAATATTCATGGGATTTCAATGGACGAGCCGGCGCTGGATATTGAGAGAATAAAAAAAATAAGAGAAGCAGTGCCAAAAAATGTGGCGCTGGTTCTTCACGGAGGCTCCGGAATACCGGATAAGCAAATTAAAGCCGCGATTGCCGTTGGTATCGCGAATATTCATATAAACACCGATATCCGCGTGGCTTACACCGAAGCTTTACGCGAAGAATTTTCCAAAAATTCGGAAGAAGTAGTTCCATATAAATTAGACACTACAGCTAGAGAAGCCGTCAAAAAAATCGTAAAAGAAAAACTTATTTTATTCGGAGCTAAAAATAGGATATAAAAAAACTATGCCGAAAATATTTGTAACCAGGAAAATACCGGAGGCAGGGATAAGTAAGTTAAAAAGTGCCGGATATGAGGTGGAAATCAATCCAGCAGATAAAGTTCTTTCCAAAGACGAGCTAATTTCGTATTTAAAGAAAGGAAAATACGACGCCGCGCTGGTATTGCTTACTGATAAATTGGACGCAGATGTTTTTCAGGCGGCGGGCCCGCAGTGTAAAATTTTCGCCAATATGGCGGTTGGTTTTGATAATGCGGATATTGAAGCCGCAAAAAAAGCGGGGATTATGGTTTCAAACACTCCGGGAGTTTTGACGAACACAGTGGCCGAACACACTTTCGCTTTGATGCTGGCAATCGCGCATCGCGTTGCTGAGGCCGACCGCTTCACGCGCGCCGGAAAATACCACGGCTGGGAGCCGATGATGCTTTTGGGTACCGACCTTTCTTGTAAAACCATCGGCATTTTAGGCTTGGGAAAAATCGGCTCCAGAGTTGCCTATCACGCAGTGAAAGGGTTCAACGCCAAAGCGATTTATTACGATGTCAAACGCGACGAAAATTTCGAACGAGAATTGAGGGCTACTTTCAGGGCCACGCCGGAAGAAGTTTTACGCGAAGCCGATTTTGTTTCTATTCATGTTCCGCTTCTGCCGGCGACGCACCATTTAATAAACGCCGAAAGATTGCGAATGATGAAGCCCACAGCTTATTTAATAAATACTTCGCGGGGGCCGGTGATTGACGAAAAAGCATTGGCGGAAGCGCTTCAAAATAAAATTATAAAAGGCGCCGCGATTGACGTTTTTGAAAACGAGCCGGCGATTGAACCAGCGCTTTTGAAATTGGAAAATATTATTTTAACTCCGCATATCGCTTCGGCTACGGAAGCGACGCGCGATAAAATGACGGAATTAGCCGCCGAAAATATTATTGCGGCCCTTTCCGGCCAAACCCCGCCGAATCTTGTCAGGTAGTAGAGCAGAGCTTCACTACCTGACTTGTAAAATAGGCCGCTTTAAGATATATTATTCTTATGGATGTGATTACCGCCCAAAAGCGGGATCTATATGGTAAAAAAGTGAGGAACCTGCGCAAGCAGGGCTTTTTGCCTGCCGTGGTTTACGGCGGAGGAAAGAGCGCTGAGCCCATTACTGTGAAAGAGTCCGAGTTTCTTAAACTTTGGAAATCAGCTGGCGAATCAACCGTAGTAGAGTTGGATATTGGCGAAGAAAAAAAGAATGTTTTAATACACGACGTTGATATTGACCCAATAAAAGACAATCCCATCCACGTTGATTTTTACGCGGTGGATATGACTAAAAAAATTCATGTGGATGTGGCGTTGGAATTTATCGGCGAATCCGATGCGGTTAAAGCCGGTGGAATTTTGGTGAAAGTTCTGCACGCGTTAAAAGTGGAAGCTTTGCCTAATGATTTGCCGCACTCAATTTCAATAGATATTTCGCAATTAAAAGTCGCGGGGGATTCTATTACGGTTAAAGGCGTAAAAATACCGAAAGGAGCCAAAGTTTTGGATAATCCCGAGGAAACCGTAGTGATGGTTGAAGCGCTCCGCGCCGAGGAGGAAGTAAAGGCGGAGGAAGCCGCCGAAGCGCCATCTCTGGAATCCATTGAAGTGGTTGGCAAGAAATCCAAAGCGGAAGCGGAAGAGGGAACCGAGGACAAAAAACCTATCTCGCCGGCCCGCCTGCCAATTGGCGGGCAGGCAGGCAAGTCTTCAAAAAATGAGTAATCTAATAAATTTAGCGAACGTTTTTTTATTATTTTTTTCCCTCGCTCACGCGCAGGTAGATCCGTCGTTGGTTGGATCGCGCCGAGCGGAGTTGGAAACGCAATTAAAAGAATATGAAACGCAGATAGAGCAATATCAAGATTTAATTCAGGCAAAGCAAAAAGAAGGCGATTCACTTTCTAGGAAAATAGCAATTTTAAACGCCGAAATTGCAAAAGCCAAGTTGGAAATAAAAGCCAGAAATTTAAATATTCAAAATTTAGTAAGCGATATAAATCAAAAATCAAAAAACATAGATGAGCTTTCCGCTGAAATTCAAAGCGCCAAGGGCTCTATTGAGGAATTTTTGAGAAAAGTCCGGCAAAACGATAATTTTTCCGCTTTGGAATTGGCTCTGATTTATAATAATGTTTCGCAGTTTTTTGGAGAACTAGAATCAATAGACAATCTGCAAACTTCGCTTCAGCGGGCTCTCACCAAATTCACCAGTTTAAAAATTGACGAGGAGCGCGCCAAAGATGAATTGGAAAAAACAAAGCAGGAAGAACTAGAACTGAAAGCTTTGCAAGAACTTCAAAAACGAACATTGGAAAGCGCGGAGCGCGAGCATCAAAAACTTCTTAAAGACACTAAGGGTAAGGAGTCGGAATACCAAAAAGTTTTAAAAGATAAACAAAAAAACGCAGCTAGTATCAGGAGCCAGCTTTTTTTGCTAGTGGGTTCGCCGTCAATTCCGTTTGAGCGCGCAATTGAATACGCCAATCTGGCCGAAAAGTCTACCGGTGTACGCCCAGCTTTTCTTTTGGGAATAATTACGGAGGAATCCAACCTCGGCCAAAATGTCGGCAAAGGAAACTGGAGGACGGATTTATCGCACTCCAGATGCGCTGGCCAGAAAACGGCGTTTTTGCAAATTACCTCCGAACTGGGTTTGGATCCGGATATTATGCCGGTTTCTAAAAAGGCGTGGTATGGATATTGCGGAGGCGCCATGGGGCCGGCGCAATTTATTCCTACAACCTGGCAGTTATATAAAAAACGAGTTTCCGCAATTACCGGGAATAATCCTCCATCACCTTGGGATCCCAAAGACGCTTTTATGGCGGCAGCTTTACTATTAAAAGATAATGGAGCAAAGGCCGGCAATTACACCGCGGAATGGACAGCGGCAATGAAATATCTGGCCGGAAGCAATTGGAATAAAAAAGCGTACCGCTTTTACGGCGACGATGTTATGGCTATCGCCCAAAAATACCAAGAACAAATCAACCTTCTCCAACTTGCTTTTCGGTAAAATTAACTTTATTTTTTGAACGCTTCAATAATCTGGTCTAAGTTGCCGGACATTATTTCTTGGATGTTGTGCCAATTTTTGTTTAGGCGGTGGTCGGTGACGCGGTCCTGCAAAAAATTATATGTGCGGATTTTTTCACTTCTGTCTGCCGTGCCGATTTGATCTTTTCTTTCTTTGCTTACCGCCTCCTCTTCTTTTCTTATTTTCTCGTCCAAAAGCTTGGCACGTAAAATTTCCATTGCTCTTTCGCGATTTGCCATCTGGCTTCTTTCGGTCCGCGAGGATATTATAATCCCCGTTGGTTTATGGAGAACTCTTACTGCTGTCTCAACTTTATTTACATTCTGTCCGCCCGGTCCGCCAGCCTTAGAAAAAGAAACCTCTAAGTCCGCTTCTTTAATCTCCACTTCTTTGGCTTCGGCGAAAGGCAAAATCGCCACCGATGCCGTGGAGGTATGAATTCTGCCGGATTTTTCCGTGGCCGGAACGCGCTGTATCCGGTGCACGCCCGATTCGTATTTCAAAGCGTCATAAACATTTTTTCCGCGAAGTTCCGCGGTTACTTCTTTATATCCTCCCAGATCATTTTTTGATTCGTCCAAAATCACAAATGCCCAGTTTTTTTTTGCGGAGTAGGCCTGATACATCTTGAATAAATTCATGGCGAAAAGCGCGGCTTCGTCTCCTCCGGCGCCCGCGCGAATTTCCAAAATGGCTTTGTTTCTTTCTCCGGCGTTCAAGCCGAAAATGGTTTTTAGTTTTTCTTCAATATCTTTTTTTCTATTATCATCCACCTTTTCGTATTCATCCGCCATAACTTTCAATTTTGAGAGCTCTCCAAATCTAGCGATTTTTTCTCTGGGCCATTTGAAGCTTTCGGCAATACCCATTTCCAACGCGTCATATTCTCGGATGGCTTCATCGAGTTTTTTTTGAATATCGGGATTCATACCAGGTAGTAGAAAATTCGATTAGTGGCAATGTTTTTGTTTAATAAAATATGAAAACTTGGAGTAATATAATTTTGTTCAGATAATGTATAAATCTGATAATCACTAAAAAAACAATCGAATTTTTCACTACCTGGCATAGGTTATTTCTTAGCTTTAGCCGCCCGTGATTTGAATTTCTCAACCCGGCCGGCCGCGTCCACCAATTTTTCCTTGCCGGTATAGAATGGATGGCAATTTGAGCAGATTTCAACGGTCATTTTTTCTTTGGTTGAACCGACGGCAAAAACCGCGCCGCAGGCGCACTCTATTTTGGTTTTATGATATTTGGGGTGTATTTCGGCTTTCATAAAAACAAGTTTAACATATCGGCCTTGTCCTTGCAACGTTTTTCATATATACTCGATGTATTATGGAAATTACGAAAAATCCCGAAATTGGGGAGCTTTTTAACGCGGGCGCTCATGTGGGGTACTCCAAAACGCGCCGGCACCCCAAAATGAGGGAATTTATTTTTGGCACCAGAAATAATATTGAGGTTTTTGACCTTGAGAAAACTTTGGCCAATCTGAAAACAGCGGAAGAGTTTTTAAAGTCATTGGGTAGGGATGCCAAGGCTGTTCTTTGGGTCGGCTCCAAACCGCCGGCAAGCAGGTTCATCAGGGAAGCGGCTAAAAAAACCGGAATGCCGTTTGTCGCGGAAAGATGGCTTGGCGGCACTTTGACCAATTTTAAAGTTTTTGAGGGGCGCCTGGCGCATCTGGCAAAACTGGAGGCGGAAGAAAAATCGGGCGGATTTGAAAAATATTCCAAAAAAGAAAAACTTCTCAAAATAATAGAAATCAGAAAACTTGGCAGAATGTTTGAGGGGTTGAAAAACGTGAAATCTCTTCCGCAAGCGTTGATTATTGTGGACCCGGGAGAAGAAAAAACGGCTTTGTCCGAAGCCCGCAGAAAAAATATTCCCGTGGTCGCGATTTTAAACGTGGACTGCGACCCACAAAATATAAAATACGCCATTCCGGCCAACGACAATTCTTCGTCCGTGATTTCGCTGATATTGAGCAGGCTCGCTACGGCCTATGAAGCGGGCCTTGCGGAAAAACAAGCGGAAAAACAAATAGAAAAACCGGTATGACCATATCCAGCGATTTGGTAAAACGCTTGAGGCAGGCAACCGGCGCGTCCATGATGCTTTGCAAAAAAGTTTTGGAGGAAGCCGGCGGAGATTTGGAGCGGGCTTTGGCGCTTATTTTAAAATCGTCCGAAGGTTTGGCCGCCAAAAGAAATGAAAAGAAGACCGGCGCGGGCGTTGTGGAATCATACATTCACGCCGGAGGGAAAGTCGGCGTGATGCTTGAGCTCCGGTGCGAAACCGATTTTGTGGCGAGAAATCCGGAATTTAAATCTTTGGCGCATGAACTAGCTTTGCACATCGCGGGTATGGATCCGGAGGATGTTAAATTATTGCTTAGCGAGCCCTATGTTAAAGACCAGTCAATAATCGTTGAAGAATTGATAAAGCGGGCCATCGCCAAATTCGGCGAAAAAATAGAAGTTGCCAGATTTATAAGATACGAAATATAAACATGATTTTTTATTCCATATTTTTGCTTTTGAGCGTCGGCGGAATTCTGGCGATTATCCGCAGAAACCGCGATGAATTTGTCGCGTTCAATTTCGCCGAATTTATGGAGGGGCTTCAGGGTGACGTTGTCTCTTTGTGGCATTCACACATAAAAGACCAATCGCTTTTATTTATGGAAAAGCGCCTCCGCGGGACAAGGATTTGGGCGCTTAAAACGGAGCACGCGCTTTTCAAGGCCGCAAAAAAACTCCGCGGCATCCAAGAAAAAAACGGGAATGGGAATAATGGAAGTTCTCAAAATGATACTGACCAAAATTCGCCGGCGTAGCTCAGTGGTACCGCGCCCGCAACGCTTCGCCCGCTAGCAACGCTGAGCGTAGCTCTGCGGGCTAGCGTAGCGATGCGGGCGGGGAGCAACGGTTTTGTAAATTTTATATAAAATATGTTTTACTATACTTATGTTTTGAAGAGCAAAAAAGACGGTAAGTTGTATATTGGTTTTTGTGAAGATTTAAAGAAGCGCGTAAGCGAACACAATTTAGGATTGGTGGACGCAACAAAAAACAGAAAGCCGTTAGAGTTAATTTATTATGAGACTTGCAAAGATAAAATGGGTGCGATAAAAAAATAGCAGATTAAAAATAACATAATCGCCACCTTAGCTCAGTTGGTAGAGCAACGCTTTTGTAAAGCGAAGGTCCCCAGTTCGAATCTGGGAGGTGGCTTAGTTTCAAAACCGCGGCATAGCGCCGCGGTTTTGTTTTGCTATAATAAATTCATATGATGAAAGAAATCGTAATTGTCGGTGGGTGGGGGAAATGAAGGGGTGTGGATAAGTTTGACGATAAATTACTCTATATGCTATCATGAAATTGGTGCTTGGAGGGCTTTGGCCCTGTCACGGCTATCCAAGCTGTAGCCAAGTGCCACTAAAGGATATCGCAAAAAGCGGTGTTTTTTAGTTTTAGTCATGTTCAGGATCTCCACTATGGAGGATTCTTTTGCTTGTTAATTTATCAATACTCCAAAAAGGTATAACGCTCCAAAAATGCTTTTGTCCGCCCTCTACTTCTTTGACGATAACCTTAATCCTGACATTATCTAATACAGCAATAAACTCATAAAATTTTACATCTTTCAAAATATGTTTCCACTTGCTATTTGTTTTTAATTCTTCAAATTTTTTTGTCTCCCAGATACCTTGCACGGTGTGTGATTTTTTCAACACCTCCGGCGCTAAGCGCAAAAGTTTTAGCCGTGCGTATTGGTCTTGGTTAGCGCGAGCTTGCTGGTCAGCCTTAAATTTAAGATGCTTTAATCCCTTAACATTAAAAGGTATTTTTTCTTGAAAATACGGGCAAAATATTTCTCCAACGCTTTGATAAAAATTTTCTGCGCCGGTTTTAATCTTTTCAAAATCATCTAAATCCTTAAAGTTAAATTTACCCATATTTCATAAATTTTAACAGATTTGGCTTTTTTATTCAAGCCGCCTCATGATATAATTCTCCATATGATCCACGAAATCGTAATTGTCGGCGGGGGGGTTGGGGGAGTAAGAATCGCGAAAATTTTATCAAAATGGGCTGGCGGAACTGGCGGAAACGGGCATCATATTAATATTACTTTAATAAACAAAAGCCGCTACCATATTTTTTACCCCAATCTTTATGAAGTGGCAACGGCGCATATTCCGGAAGTTTTTGGGCATATGCCGCTAGATTTTTTTAATTTGAAATCTTCCGCCATTTATCCTTTGGAAGATATTTTTCTGGACGATTTAAATGTTTCGGTTTTAGAAGATGAGGTTGTGGGAATAAACTTCAAAAAAAATAAAGTTAAATTAAAAAAATCTCCGGAACTTCACTATGACATTTTGGTTCTAGCCGCCGGTAGCGAAACCAATTATTTCAATATTTCCGGAATGCGAGAACGCGCTCTGCCCCTCAAATCTTTTTTTGACGCGCTGGCTATCAGAAACGCCGTTGATGAAGCTTTTTTTAGGGCGCCGAAAAATCACATAGTGAAAATCGCCATTGGCGGAGGAGGATTTACCGGCTGCGAGCTAGCCGGAGAACTAGTCGGTTACATGAAAAAACTCGCGCAAGTTCACGGTCGCCCCGAATATTACGGAGAATGCCTGATTATAGAAGCAGCTGAAAATCTTTTGAGTGGCGCCGGTACGGCGCTCCAAAAAAAAGCCAAAGCAAGGTTGGAAAAATTGGGAGTCAAATTTAAATTTAAAAGCCCGATTCAAGGCGTGGAAGGTCAGGAAATTATTTTAGAAGATGGGGCCAAAATTCCATACGATGTTTTAGTTTGGACGGCGGGAGTGAAAGCCAATGACCTTACCAAATCTTTTTCTGGCGTAAAATTGGAAAAGGGCGCTTGCGTGGCGGCGGATAAAAATCTCCGCGTTCTGCCTTACAAAAATGTTTTTGGGGTAGGGGATATTGCTTATTGCGTAGATGAGGCCACCGGAAAATCTTTGCCGATGACGGCGTCGGTTGCCATCCGCGAAGCTAAATACATCGCGGAAAATATAAAAAGGATGATTTTAAAAAAACAGCTCGTAAATTACAAGCCGCACCATGCCGGATTTATTATTCCTTTGGGGGGCAGGTACGCGCTTTTGGAATCGCGCGGCATCAGGCTTTCCGGATTTTTGCCTTGGGTCGCAAAACAAATAATAGCGCTTCATTATTGGGCCACGCTGGTCGGTTGGATAAAGGCCTTCGGGCTATGGAATAGGGGGCTTCAAATATTTATAAAAAATGATTAGTATATGACGGTATGAAACGCATCTATCTGGATCACGCGGCTACGACTCCGATTGACGCTCGCGTTAAAGAAGCGATGGATCTTTTTTTGACTCAAGATTTTGGCAACGCCGGGGGGCTTTATCGTGAGGGAAGAATCGCGAAAGACGCGATGGAGGGCGCGCGAGCAACTATCGCTAAAATTATTAACGCGCGCTCGGAAGAAATTATTTTTACTTCCGGCGGAACCGAGTCCGATAATTTGGCGATTTTTGGAGTTTCGGAAGCCGCCTCATCCTCCTCGAAGTCCGATTTCAGATCTGCAAAGAAGTCGGACTTCTTCCCGGGCGAGGCGGCGAAGCCGCATATCATAACTACCAAATTTGAGCATCACGCCGTGCTTCGCCCTTGCGAAGAATTAGAAAAGCGGGGCTTTGACGTTACTTATCTTGATGTTGGAGAAGACGGCATTGTGAATCCGGAAGATGTCCGCCAAGCGCTCCGGTCGGAAACTATTTTGGTGAGCGTGATGTACGCTAATAACGAAATTGGCACAATTCAGCCGATTGCTGAAATCGGAAAAATTATAAAAGAATATAAAAAAGAAAATAAATCTGCTTATCCATATTTTCATACCGATGCCTGTCAGGCGGCTGGATATTTGGATTTGAATGTTAATAATTTAGGAGTTGATTTAATGACAGTCAATGGCCCCAAAATTTATGGGCCTAAAGGAATCGGATTTTTATACCGCAAAATGGGCGTGAAAATAAAACCGCAAATTTTGGGCGGCGGACAGGAAATTAAAATGCGCTCCGGAACGGAGCCGGTGGCTTTGATTGTTGGATTAGCCCAAGCTTTGAAAATTTCGCAGGAAGAAAAAGAAGCGGAAACTAATCGGCTCGCGCCTTTAAGAGATTATTTTATTTCAGAAGCAATTAAGAGAATCCCAAAAGTTGTTTTAAACGGCCATCCAATAAAACGGCTTCCTAACAACATAAATGTTTCCATTTTAGATATTGAGGGCGAGTCGCTCGTTCTTTATTTGGATTCCAAAGGCGTCGCTTGCTCCACCGGTTCCGCTTGCACTTCGGAATCGCTTGATCCGTCGCATGTGATTTTGGCGTTGGGCAAACCCTACGAATTCGCGCACAGCTCTATGCGTTTTACGATGGGAAAATCCACAACCAAAGAAGATCTGGATTATGTTTTGGAAATTTTACCGAAAACGGTGGAATGGCTGCGAGTTGTCTCTCCGATAAATTTGGATATCTCTGCTAAATCAATGAGCCATCCCGAAGTCTTCGCCGGCGAAAATTTACGAGTTAAAGCGAAGAGTAAGAGTTATAAGTAAATATGGATAATGCTAAAAAAGATATAGATGTTATCAATCAATATACCGGAGAGAAGTGGTATTACACGGATATTGTAAAAGACCATTTTTTTAATCCTAGAAATTTGCTTTGGGAGCGGCCGAAAGATGAGAGCGAATACGATGCCCACGGGATGGTGGGCTCTCCCGCTTGCGGTGACATGATGGAGATGTGGATGAAAATTGATAAGACAAATGAAAAAGTCGCGGATTTAAAATGGAAAACATTCGGCTGCGCTTCGGCAATCGCCGCGACTTCAATGTTTTCGGCGATGGTGACGGAAAATGACGGTCTAAGTATAGAAGATGCTTTAAAAGTCCGACCGCAGGACGTGATGAAGAGATTGGGCGGGTTGCCAAATCGCAAAATCCACTGTTCTGTTTTGGCGGACAAAGCGTTCCAAAAAACTGCCAATGATTATTTCAGAAAAATCGGCGAGTACAGTAAAATAGTTGTAGATGGCGCGCGGGTGATTGACACAAAGTTGAATATCACGGATAAAGACATTGAAGAAGCGGTTTTGGAGGGCGCGATAAATTTGGAAGAAGTCCAGAAAAAACTGAAAGTCGGCATCGGTTCTCCCGAAATCATCACAGAAGTTGAACAATTAATCCGGTTTTATAAAGATAAATATTATGGATAAAAAAATCGCGAAGATTTACGTGGATAGAGAGCTTTGCATCGGGGCGGCGAGTTGTGTGGCGATAGCGCCGGGAGTTTTCGCCTTAGACGAAGAAAATAAGGCCTATGTGGTAAATCCGGAGGGCGCGGACCAGGAAACGATTTTACTCGCGGCGCAATCTTGCCCGACCCGTGCTATAATTTTATATGACGAAGAAGGTAACCAAATTTATCCATAACCTTTTTAAAATATGCGCGAAGTAAAAAAACTTAAATACGAATCTCTAGACGGATTATCTGAAAAGCAATTGCGCGAGCACCATGACGCGCTTTACGCCGGATATGTCAAGAAAATAGGAGAAATTGAGGAAAAATTAAAAAATGTTGATGTGTCAACTGCAAATGCTTCATATTCCGATTTACGCGAGTTAAAAATGGAAGAAACTTTCGCCCTAAACGGCGTAAAATTGCACGAGGGTTATTTTGATAATATGAATAAAGGTGGCAACGAGCCATCCGGCGCGATTAAAGAAATGCTCGCGCGCGATTTTGGTTCTTATGAAAATTGGGAGAAAGAATTTAAGGCGATAGGGCTTTGCGCGCGCGGATGGGTTGTTTTGGGATATGATTTGGACGAGAAAAAATTAAAAAATGTTCTTTGCGATTCACATAACCAAGGCGCGCCGTGGAATATGATAGCGCTTCTTATTATGGATGTTTACGAGCACGCGTATTTTATTGACTACGCCACGGCGCGAAAGGCCTACATTGAGGCGTTCTTCAAAAATATAAACTGGCAATATGTTGACCTTCGCATTTCCGAATACAGCTTGCTTTTTTTGAAGAAATAAAAAATGGAAACGCGAATCAAAGAAATTTTGGAAAAAGAAATAAAACCGATGCTCACGATGCATTTGGGGTCTTTGGATTTTATTGGATTTGAAAAAGGAGTTGTTTCAATTAGATTTCAGGGCACTTGTAAGGGCTGTCCGCTTTCAAATCTTACTCTTAAAACAGGCATTGAAAGTATTCTTAAAGAAAAAGTGAAAGGGGTTGAAAGGGTGGAGGCGGTAGAGTAAACCCCCACACCAAAACTTGAAAAATTTTTGGTGTGGGGGTAAAATAATTTTATGAACGATATGACAAAACATCAGCTTGTCCTTTTGGTGCTTTTAGTAAGCTTTGTGACAGCTTTGGTCACAGGCATTGTTGCGGTTACTTTAATAAATCAAGCGCCGCCTCCCATTACCCAGACTATTCAGAGGGTTATAGAAAAAACAATCGGCGTTTTGCCGGAGCCGTTGAAAAAAGACGAGAAAAAGGAGCTGGAACTCAACGCCTTATCGCGCGATGTTTTGATTGAAGATATAGCGCGCAGAGTTTCTCCGGCCGTAGTCAGCGTCGTGGCTACGAAAGATATCCCGATAATTGAGCGATATTTAGTAAGCCCGTTTTCAAAAAATGATCCTATTCAACAATTTTTTCCTGATTTGCTGATACCGCAGTTTCGCCAAAACGGCACGGAAAAAGCGCAAATCTCTTCCGGAAGCGGATTTTTTGTTTCGCAAGATGGATTTTTATTGACCAACAGGCACGTGGTTGAAGACCCCGAAGCGGAATATTCCGTGTTCACAAATGACAATAAAAAATTGAAAGCGAAGGTCGTAGCCAGGGACACTATAAATGATATGGCCGTGCTGAAAATTGAAGGCGGAGAATATGTTTCCATCCCACTTGGAGATTCCGAAGAAGTTTCCATCGGGCAGACGGCAATTGCTATCGGCAATGCCTTGGGAGAATTTCAAAATACCGTCTCCGTGGGAGTGGTTTCCGGCTTGAGGCGCACCATCATGGTTTCCGGGCCAGCTTCCGGCCCCGAAGAACTTTCGCAGGTGATACAGACGGACGCGGCCATTAATTTGGGAAATTCCGGCGGACCGCTTTTGAATTTAAAAGGCGAGGTTATCGGTTTAAACGCGGCCAAAGTTCAGGGAGCTGAAAATATAGGTTTTTCTATTCCCATAAACCAGTTAAAACGCGCGCTAAACGATGCTCGGACCAAAGGCCGGATTATAAATCCTTACATCGGCGTGAGATATGTTTTAACTGACAACGGCGCTTTGGTGCAGGCCGGCGCCAACAGAGAGGACGCGATTCAATTGAATTCACCGGCTTCCAAAGCGGGGATTAAAGAGGGTGATATTATTTTAGAATTCGGCGGAATAAAAATCACGCGCGAAAATCCTTTGAATAAATTAGTCCAACAGAAAAGCGTCGGGGACAAAATAACTCTCAAAATTTTGCGCGGCAACAACCAAATAAAATTAGATTTGATTTTGGAGGAAAGAAAGGGTTAAAATAAAACAATGCCTCCATACGGACAATTTACGATTAAGGCTCAAGAAGCGCTAAAGCGCGCCCATGAGCTGGCTATAGAACGCGGCGGGAGCCAGATAGACGCCATGCATCTGTTGGCGGCTTTGCTTTTGCAGGAAGACGGCGTGGTGTCTTCTCTCTTAGATAAATTGGAAACCGACCAGGCCAATTTAGTGGATTTGGTAATGGGCGAGCTGGATAATACTTTGCGCACTAATATTCTTTCGCCTTCGCATCAGATTTATCTGACGCCGGAGCTGGCCAGAGTTTTGGAAGAGGCGCACAAATCCGCGTCTTTTTTGAAAGACGAATTTATTTCAACCGAACATTTATTTTTGGGAATTTTGGAGGCGCCGTCCAGGGCCCGCGAGATTTTAGGGCGTTTTTCATTAAACCGTGAAATGATTTTAAGAGCGCTCGCCGACATTCGCGGTTCGCAAAGGGTGACGGATGTTGAACCGGAAAATAAATACAGAGCCTTGGAAAAATACGCCAGAAATTTAACGCGCTTAGCCCGCGAGGATAAATTGGATCCGGTAATCGGAAGAGACGAAGAAATCCGGCGCGTAATGCAAGTACTTTCACGACGGACGAAAAATAACCCCGTGCTCATCGGCGAAGCCGGAGTGGGAAAAACAGCCATTGTTGAAGGCTTGGCCAGCCGCATTGCTTCCGGAGACGTGCCAGAAACGCTCAAAAACAAAGAATTAATTTCGCTAGATTTAGGAGCGTTGGTAGCAGGCACAAAATATCGCGGTGAGTTTGAAGAAAGATTAAAAGCCGTGATGAAAGAATTGGAGCGCGCCGCCGGCAAGGTCATGCTTTTTATTGATGAGGTGCATACCTTGGTGGGCGCGGGCGCGGCCGAAGGTTCTATGGACGCTTCCAATATGTTAAAGCCGGCTTTGGCCCGGGGAGAGCTTCACGCAATCGGCGCAACCACAATCAAAGAATACCAAAAATATATCGAAAAAGACGCGGCTTTGGCGCGGAGATTCCAGCCGGTTTTAGTTGACGAGCCTTCGCCTGAAGACACCGTGTCAATTCTTCGCGGAATTAAAAATAAATACGAGCTTCACCATGGCATAAAAATTACCGACGCCGCCATTACTACGGCGGTGAACCTTTCGGCGCGCTACATTACCGACCGCTTTTTGCCTGATAAAGCCATTGACCTGATAGACGAAGCAGCTTCTTCCTTGAGGCTCCAGATGGACAGCATGCCGGACGAGCTGGAGCATACCCGTCGGGAAGTTATGAAATTGGAAATTGAAAAAGAGGCGCTTAAAAAAGAGGAATCCAATCCGGAGGCCAAGCAAAAAATCAGGAAAATTCAAAAACAGATTGACGAATTAAAAGAAGAAACCGCCGGGCTGGAGATGCGCTGGAAGCACGAAAAGGAAACAATTGACGCCATCCGCCAATTAAAAAAAGATTTGGAAATTTTCCGCCAGGAATCGGACGTGGCGGAGCGCCGTGGGGATTTGGCCAAGGTTGCCGAGATAAGATACGGCCGGATTCCGGAATCGGAAAAAAGACTTTACGCCGAAGAAGGGAAATTGCGGAAAATTCAAGGCACCCGCCGTATTTTGCGCGAAGAAATTACCGAAGAAGACATCGCCGATATAGTTTCCAGATGGACCGGCATACCGGTGAGGCGCATGCTGGAATCGGAAGCCAAAAAACTTTTGAGGATGGAGGAAGACCTTAAAAAACGGGTGATCGGGCAGGCCGAAGCCATAGAAAAAATTTCGCAGGCAATCCGCAGGTCGCGCGCTGGCATCGCGGATGAAAAACGGCCCATCGGCTCCTTTATGTTTTTGGGGCCGACTGGCGTGGGAAAAACTGAGCTCGCTTTAACTTTGTCCGAATTTCTTTTCAACGATGAAAAGGCCCTGGTTCGCGTGGACATGTCCGAATATATGGAACGACACGCCGTTTCCAAATTTATCGGGTCCCCGCCAGGTTATGTCGGTTATGAAGAAGCCGGGAATTTAACCGAAACCATACGCCATAGGCCCTACGCTATTTTGCTTTTTGATGAAATTGAAAAAGCGCATCCCGAAGTTTTTAACATCATGCTTCAGATTTTGGATAACGGCACGCTCACGGACGCCAAGGGCCGGCACGTGAATTTTAAAAACACCGTGATTATTATGACCTCCAACATCGGCGGGGAATTCATCCGCGAGATGGGAAGCTTGGGATTTGTGGGGGGAGCGGTTGATCGTGTAAGAAAAGAAGACGATTTAAAGACTAAAATTTTGCGCTCTTTAGAACAGCATTTCCGCCCGGAATTTTTAAACAGGTTGGACGAGGTGATTATTTTCAATTCACTTCCACCAGAGGCGCTGAAGCAGATTGCTAAAATACAAATTGCTCGATTAACCCAAAGAATCAACGCGCGAGGAATTAAAGTCAGTATAAATAAAAATGCGGAGGACGCTTTGGCAAAAGATGGTTACGACCCCAATTACGGCGCGAGGCCCTTGAGGCGTCTTATTCAAAATAAAATTTTAAATCCGCTTGCCGAAAAAATAATTTCTAAACAAATAAAAGAAGGCGACACGGCTCTGGTTGATTTCCGCTCCGGCGCCTTTGTTATAGAAGTTAAAAAAGGCGAGAAGCCTTTGCTTAAAAAAGAAAAACAGGTTAAAATTACAGCGTAGCTTATAATTTAAGCCTTGCGCAGGTGGCGGAGTGGTCAATCGCACGCGGCTGTAAACCGCGCGCCCGGAAGGGCTACGAAGGTTCGAATCCTTCCCTGCGCACCAAAATCTGACTTTCAGAAAATTGATCGACTTTTTCGTTGGCGGCGCACAGCGCCGCCCATGCGTTTCCCCCCGACAAATCCTCTCCGCTCGGCGC